>ERZ779621.10-NODE-10-length-204947-cov-28.776751_pt1 | contig 204947 bp, 174 predicted proteins | sample MGYA00514215_ERZ779621 | MGnify/ENA primary metagenome ERZ779621 (study PRJEB29562, sample SAMEA4376715) | mouse gut metagenome | isolation source: Cecum | study: EMG produced TPA metagenomics assembly of the A DSS colitis mouse model was used to assess the...
TTGCCGTTCCAGGTATTCCTGATAGTAGGGACTTTCCTCGGCATATTTCCACCAGATACGATACCCCGGCACCAAGAACACCGGGTTCCAGGGCTTACTGTAATCTTTATAAGAGGAAAAATGGATAATCTTTGCCGTCTTCTCACAGGCCGTGATATATTCATATCCCAGTTCTTCCATATACCGCTCATTCTCGTCGATACAGGAGTCTTTTCCGGGCACATACTTAATCTTCCCTGCAAAGAGCAGTCCGAAGGTAAATTCCATCTGGGAATTTCCGGTCTGCTTTTTGACTATTTCATCTCTGGACAATATATCCTGCAAGGTAAAATCCTGCCGTATCCGCTTTACATCATACAGGGAAAGCACAAAGGTAAGGCAGTCACCGCCCAGTTTCTCCATGAAATCTCTGTGGTTCTTCGGCTTATGCTCCGGGCCGGGACAGATTACATAGTTATCCTCAAAATCCGTATTGTATATCCCGGAAAGGTCGCCCACCACCACGGTGTCCGACTCCACCACCATAATTCTGTCCACATCTTCCGGCAACAGTTCATGAAAAAGCCAGTAGCTTGACATAGTGCCGATAGCCCAATGATCTCCCGGTTTAAACTGAATATACTTACCGGCCATCTGCTCATCAAAGCGCAGAATGATAATATGGTTCCCATACGTCTTCGCCAGTTCATATTCATAGTACAAATCGCTGTCTTCCAGATCTTCCGATACAATATACAGATAGATTTCGGAATCCGGATTCTTCTCAAACAAAGACTTGATTGTTACATAGGCATATTTATAATTTTTCTTACCAGTTGTCAGATACACGTTCATCCGTGTCCGCATCACATCATACCCTCCACTTCACCGCACATCGCAAGCAGCTTCCCTTCCAGCAGATCCACCTTTCTCTGAATCCGGTAATTCTCCTCCGCATACTCATAAGACAACCTGCCACACTCACGCCGTTTTCCGGAATCCCTGCACGCCTCCTGCATCAGGTTCTTCAGTTCTTCTTTCGTCTCAAACAGCTGCACGCCCGGAATCTGGGAAGCATGTCCTACATCGGTGGACAGGATAAGCAGCCCGCCTGCCGCCGCCTCACACAGGGAGATGGACATAGCCTCCCAACTGCTGGCGGACACATAGACATCCGCGCTTTGATAGATTTCCAGCACCTTTTCCCTGGGGATCCCCACATGTATCTCTATCTTTCCTGCAAAAGAATCCTTACTTTCTATCTTCTCCTTCATCTCCAGCAGTTCCTGGTAATATGCACTCCTACGGGAACCGATCAGTACCAGTCTGGTACCTGGCTGTGCAGTCTCTCCATAAGCCTGCAATATCATTTTCTGGTTCTTGCGCTCTTCGTAAGTGGATACGTTGATAAACACAAGTTCCTTATCATCGTCTATGGCAAAGGCTCTTCTGTCAAAGAAAAAGTCCTGTGTGGCGTTCTCCAGAATCATGCTGTTTTGCAGTCCGCAGCGTTTCATATACTCGTACAAATCTTCCCCTGCAAAGAGATAGGATACCACCTCAAATTTCCCCATGCCCTGCGGAAGTGCTTTCTGGTATTTCTTCCAGTAACGCTCAAAATTCACATCTATCAGATCTGCAAGAATCCGTCTTCTGAGACGAACCTGTTTTAACTTAGACCATACGTCATACTCTCCCAGGCAGGAAGATCCATGGGTCATCAGCATCTTTTTACCGGGAAGACGCTCCAGATTTCTGATAAACCAGTCGTAACACCAGGTCTGTATTCCCACCACGATCAGCACATCCGGCTGATATTCCAGGATATAGGATTCCGCCTGTTTCTTTTCTCCCTGAAAAGTACAGTTCCACATACTGCGGGCCGCCTGAATACGCTGTATCCTTACCCCTTCATGTTCTTCCTTCTGAGGATATTCTCTGCGGGTGGCAAGTACATGTACTTCATGCCGTTTCGCCAGACCTTCCGCCAGATACTGTGTCACCACAGATACGCCGTCCTGGGCAGGCCAGTAGGTAGCTGTTAAAAATAATATTTTCATACGCTTAGATTCCCGTTCCATAAAGTTTTCCTGTAATCTGTTCCCACTCTCCCCGTTCTCTGAGCATATGTTCTATGATATCCCGGACAGCGCCGTGGCCGCCTTTCACGGTAGAGACATAATCTGCCCGCTCCTTCACCTCCGTACAGGCATCCGCCGGACACCCCACATAACTGCACAGACCCATGGGTGCATAGTCGTTAATATCATCCCCCAGATATCCAATCTCTTCTTTCATAATCTGGTGCTCCTGCATAAATTCCGCCAGATAGCTCACTTTATCCTTGCAGTTCTGCACCAGATAATCCACCTTCATTTCCCCCATCCTTCTGGTGGTTGCAGCACATTCCCTGCCGGTCAGCACCATGACCTGTATACCTGCTTCCTTAGCCGCGAAAAAACCTGCCGCATCCTTGGTGCAGAATTTCTTTAATTCATTCCCGTGTTCATCATAATAGATACCGGCATCCGTCATGGTACCGTCCACATCTATCACAAGATACTTGATTTTCTTCCAGTCACTCATACCAACACCTCTTATCCTTCCCGGTTCCTCTCTTCTACCAACATTATCAGCGCAGCTCCTGTCTTACATGTTTCCGTCGTCTGTTAAGGCAATATCCTCTGCACCACAAACTTAACCAGAAATATGACAGGCAGCACATAAAAGAGCACCATTAAAGCGCCCCAGACACCCAGAACAAGATATCCTGCCGTCCGATTCACATTCCTGCACTTTCCCCGACTTCGTACCTGATGTATCAGTTGTTCACTTCTGTCCGTAACAGCTGTCTTATCAGTCGAAAGCCGATAAAAAACTGCACACAACACAAGCCCCAGCAGACTGCACATAATACCAGTCTTCATCCCTGGCGGCCAGTACCGCAGGCTGATAACATTATCTCCGCCAACCAATGGGATACACATACCTCCGGTCAGATAGGTCTCTGTCTCCACAGGATTTCCGTTGACTTTGCACTCCCATCCGGCATCATTATAGACAGGGAGAAAAAGCCTCTGTCCTTCTGCCGCCCCCGTCAGTTGTGCCTTCAGGGAACATCCCGATGCAGTATACTGGAAATTCTTTGCATACACCGGCTGGTGCTGCCTGAATTCTGCCAACGGAAACACTGCAAAATACATGGTATCAATATCCTTCACTTTTTCAACCTGAATATAAAGTTCCGTATCCTGATATCTTCCAAAGTTGATAATCCCATTATCCCAGCCTGACGGAAAAATCTTCTGCGATATGTTTCCTGTCTCCGCATCCGTCACCGTAATCGACTGTACTGTCACTACCGGCGTCACTTCTCCCGGCACATAGGCATACAGAATACTCTCCTCTCCAATCGGAATCTCTATGGTATCCGTCCGGGTTTCATACAGTGTAAAAATCCTTTCTCCAAGAATACTCTCCGCCATCTCATTTTGCAAGAGAAAGGGATTGTCCTCTCCCTTTACAGTCATGTCAAAGTCTTCTCGAAGCAAAATGCCCTCTTCATAAATATCATTACAGTCATAAATCTGATAGTCTGCTTTGTGGGCCTTCTCCGTATACAATGCGGCATCCACTTCCGTCTCCCCAAAGGTCAGCACTTCCTTGGTTCCCAAAATCGCATCGGAGAAAACTGTGCCGCCCCAATCGCTCATCCGGTTCCCAATCAGCGCATATCCCATATCTGTGACAGAACGAATCTGCTCGTAAGCTTCCGACGCCGTATAATTTCCAATCGCGCTCCGGTTCAGAAGCTGAGGATAGTTCTGGGATACAATATTCAGACTCTTGATTCTGTCGAGAACCGGTCTGTCGGTCTCCATCTCCGTATCCCGCATAGTATTATACAGGTAGACGCCGCTGTCATCTATATGATACTGGTCTATGATATTATCACACAAAATCGCAATACTCACAGCCGCTGCTGCGGCCAACATGCCTTTGACATATACGGCTTCCTTCACATGAAACATGCCCGCCCCTGCCAGCATGGACAGGATTACCACCAAGACAATTAACGAAATGGCTGTACTGTGTATAATGGCCATATAATATAAAGCGGCACCGAGTGCAAAAAGCACAACTACCCACAAGCATGTGACACATTTCCCTAATTTTCCACGTGTCCAGATAAACACAATCCGTCTGCCGTCCGTTTGCGCCGCCGATTTATCACTTTGGCACTTCTGGGCACTTCCTCCGCACATTACCCCGCTCTCCCGATAACAGTACATCCCACTCACCAGCACCCAAAAAGCCAGCATATAAGCAAAGCGCATGGTATATCCTTCATAGGGCCCGCCATGCCACAGCATATTGGTACTCTCCAGAGCAATCGGCAAAAGCAGCAGTAAATCTACATAAATAAGCCACAGAAAGTCTTTTTTCTTCCAGTTTTTCCGGCACCCACACAAGATCATGCCGAAGGGAATCCCCAGATTGACCAGTTTCGACCATTTGGCCGGGAAAAAGATATAAACGGATTCCAGTATCTCTACCAAATCAAACTTCCCGCCAAGCCTTCCGGCTGTCATGATCTGCAATGTTCCCGGCAGCAGCACACAGGCCGACAGCATGGCTGCCGCAACGGATGCCCCTATAAACCGAAGCACTGAACCACTGTATCTCTCCCTGTCTATCACCAACAATCCCCCTGTCATCAAAAGCAGCAGGATAGCCAGCATATAGGTATGCTGAAAGGTCATGACGCCAAACGCAGCCAGGCTTAAAATATATCCTATTCCCCTGCCACGGCCTCTCATCAGCTCAAAATAATAATACATCACAAAAGGAAATACAAAGGCAATATCGTACCAGGAGGGAACCCTGTAATATTCCACCAGAAAAGGACAGAACGTATAAAGAATACAAAAAGCCAGCAAAAGACATGTGTCCAGCTCGGGAAACCATTTCCGGAATACGAACCGCACACCAAGCGCAATGGCAATTATCTTACACAAAAAGAAAGAGAACATGGATGTTTCTATGGCAGATCTTTTCACCAGGAAAAGAAAGAGATTAAAAGGGCTGAGCAAGGTAAAATGGCTGACCACGCCAGACATATTATTGCCCAGTCCGATATCCCAGTCAAAAAAAAGAGATTTCTGCCCATGCATCACATCCCACAGAAAGGTATAGACGGGAATCGACTGTTCTCTCATATCCCCGACGCTTAAGACATAATCTCCAAAAGGATAGATTCCTTTGAAAGCACAGGCCAATGTCCATATCACACTGACAATGGCCGCCAGGAGGATGCTCTCATATGGTATTTTCCTTTGACCCTTCATTCTACTCCTCCAGCAGGAACAGAGCTTTGTTCTTTTAAAAGTTCTTCTCCTGCACATATAGAGACTTTGTCAGATACTGTATCTCCATCTGGCCTTGCAGCTGTCCCATATAGCCTCTGATTTTCCGGTTCTCTTCTTCGCCCTTGGTATGCTGGCTTGCCATATAATCCGCCACATAATTGGTACTATGGTCAACGCGGTATCCGTCAAATCCAGCAAGTGACACTCGTGTCACATCTAGCTTTTTCAACAGTCTGATCAGCATGATTACACTGTTATCCACCACTTCCTTGCCATCAAAGCTAAGATCCACATAATTGATACCAAGAATCTCCCGGCCGCACACATTTTCCTCCGTGCACATCTCCAGCAGATTGGAAGTCACGATCAGTTTCGGTGTCTGTTTCCTGCCAAGAATGGTTTCAAAACGCATGGCATTACAACAGAACACATAGTCCGCCGCATACCCTTCCGGCACGAAATTGGCTGACAGGACAACAGGGTTCTCCCTGGCAATGTAAGCGTCTATGGACGCCTTTTCTTCCAGGATGCTTGCTCCCGGCGCCAGAATCAGACAGTTGCGTCCACCAAGCACCTGTGCCAGCTGCCTCATGGCGTCTGTATCATCCACCGCATGATTCTGGTAATCCTGATACAATTTCTCAATATAAGCCTGATCATAGGCGGTCTTTTTGTGTGCCTCGACACTTCCCAGGATCTGGTTAATCTGTTTCGCCCGCAGGCGGCCCTTATCCAGAAGAAATTCCGCGTAATTACGATGCAGATTATATTTAGCGGAAATCGCATAGGCAGTATTATAGCCCCAGGGCTCTATCTGTTTCAGTCTGGCAATATGATCGTCGATACCGTCTAACACCGGGTTCACATCATAATGACCCGACTGTTTCTTGTTCATGTAATCCATAATCAGTTCCATGCACAGGTTACCCGGAGAACGGCCCATCCCCAGCATGGATGCATCTATCACACACTCCCTGTCGCTGGCTTTCATGGCAATAAAATCCTGGGCCAGGGAATAGGACAAAGCCAGATTCTCATGCAGATGAAGACCGATTACGATATTCTTGCTTAAGTTATGCTCGATCAGGGAATAAATTCTCTGCAAATCCTCCTTCATCATGGAGCCGAAGGTATCTACAATTGAAAATGCATAGGGCTGCAACGCATTTACCTTTTCCAGAAGCTTTAAGATCATTTCGTCGGTGTATCCCATGATATTGATAGGATTCACAAATACCTTATAGCCCTTGTCCATGACCCGTCTGATATAGGCAAGTCCCTCGTCGATGTCATAGTCATGAAAAGTAATCCTTATGGCATCAATGGTTGTGCCATCATAAGGTTCCAGTTTATCATCGCTGTATTTATTGTGGAGAGCCATCGCCGTAAACCTGGTCTTTCCCCGGTTTTCCGGCAGTATGTTTGCAATCTCCGCACAGTTGTTAAAGAGTGCTTTATCAGAATTGTAATCACAGTCCCGAAGAAACCCTACTTCCACATAATCCACGCCCGACTCCACCAGTTTTGTCATGATATCGTTGATCGTGTGACTGCCAAAGTTCCAGTCATTGATATAACCGCCGTCACGCAGGGTACAATCCAATAATTTAATATTCGTCATACAGCACCTTCCAGTTTCTTTTCCGCATTTCAAATCTATACTGTAGGTTTCGGATCCTTCATGGCATACAATACCTTAGCCATCTCATAATCATACACATCGTCAATATCCGCCGCCTCACGCTTATTCACCAGCAGCCTGTAAGCCTTGGGCCCATAATTATAATGCCACTCTTTCACCTTATCCTTCGGCGCAAGATCAATACCGTTGGTAAAATGATACAGCATCGGAAGCTGTTCGGAGTTCTTGTGTTCCAGGCCCATCTTGAAGTTCAAAGGCCCGTTCTCGTCCATCAGATAGGTCTGATAGGGTGCACAGGTAATCAGGGAATCATACCCTTCCTGTAACTTCTCCAGATAGGTCTTCATGGCTTTCTCATACAGATAAGGCTCCACACAGGGAGAGGTGGCACAAGCCCACATCAGATGATCTCCCTCGATGATATCGCACACATATTCCAGGAACATGCCAAAAGGTACAGACTCGTTTGCATACTGAATGGGCCGTTTAATGGCCTTGACCCCGCATTTTTCTCCAATCGCAAGCATCTCATCGGAGTCAGAGGATACAATAATCTCATGCAGTCCCTTTACCTGTTTTAACTGTTCAATCTTGTGCTGTAAGAGATTGGAATCCCCAAAAGGCAATATGTTCTTATTGGGCAGTCTGGAACTGCTCCCTTTTACCGGTACTACTGCTGTGATCTTGTCGCTCATCTCATTTTCCTCCTTTATCCTTCTCTAACTGCGCCGCTATCTTTGCGATAATTGCGGCAATCTCTTCCTCACTGGTATACTCAATGGCAAATCTTTTATTGCGCTCTGCCTTCTGCTCCCGCAAGGCCCTCTGTTTGTCAATCCACTTATTATGGAAATTCTCATCCGAGAGAACCTGCCTGTATTTATCATAGAACCAGTCCCAACGCTGCAATTTCTTCTGCACCTGGATAGGGAACGGCTGCTTCGTCCGGTAGGAGGCAAGCTGCTCTTTGGTCAGCGCATAAGAAGGATCTTTCAATACCTCCTCCGCCATATCTGCAAACTTGATATAGCTGGGTTCCTCATCTATCAGATAGATATCATTGATGATGTCCCTCTCAATCGGGAACTCAGGATTTTCCTCATCCAGCGTCTTTTCAAATTCCTCATAGGTTGTAATCTTCCTGCCCTTGCTGATCAGGTGATGCTCATAGCCTTCTGTAACCTCATAGGGGAATAACAGATGACACATCCTTCCGGCAAAGAAAGCCTCCACGATCGTAGAGCTGTTTCCTGTATAAATCATATCACTGGCAATAATCCACTGTTTTACAGACAATTCGCTGATTACCTTGAAATTATCACAGCGCCCGGCCACTTCCGCCATATGCCTGCCAATGTGCCCCGGATGGGGTCTGTAAATCAACAGGATGTCATCCCGGCTCTTACACAGTTTCTCCATCCACTCCAGGATCGCCCGCTCTGACCTCATCATGAAATCATAGTAGTCCCGCCAATCATCTCCATGCCGCCTGCACATATCGGCAATATATTCCTCAGTCAGATTATCTGCATAGAAAGGAGAGGCAAAGAGCAGAACTTTCTTATCCATGGGCAGGCCATACTCCGCAAACAGGTCTTCCTTACTCCGGTAATATCCTTTCAGCTCGTCCCGCAGAAAATCCATACCCACATGACCCACCAGCTTGATGTTCCGGGGCTCCATATGAGCCGCTTCCAGAAGTCTTCTCCGATTGGCTTCTCCCCAGGACACCCGGACCACTTCCCTGCCGATACCGGTATAATTCTTAAACACTCCGGCCTTTTCATCCTTAGGATAGACAATATTCTCCCACTGCATGTCAATGACCTTATCAAAAGATACGAAATCCTTGGTGTGCCATTCCAGGGATGCGTTCTGGTAACATGCCATGGTCATGACAACCTTGGCATGATAGATGGGCTTGACCGCTTCCAGGGCTTCCTCGTCTTCGATATGCTTGATCAGAACCTTATAGCCTCTTCGTTCCAGTTCATACTTGATCAGGCACATGTTTTCCAGTTCCCTGACCTTATGCTCGTAGATAATGAGAAAATCTATCTCCTGCACTTGTTTCTTCATATTCTTCTCCATTAGTCAAAATATAAAAGTATCAGACCAAGCACCGTCAGCACCTGCTGTTTTTCGGTAAAGCCGCCCTCACGGTAAAGTCTGGACATATCATCCTTTAACTCTTTTGCCAGTACTGCACTGTCAATGCGCTCCTCAAACTGTCCGTCCAGATGGGCTTTGATCTGCGGGTTACCGGAATACCAATAGTCCACCGGATTCATGGAATCCAGATTTTCCCTGTGCAGAATCTTGCACAGATACCCGTATGCAAGCCTCTGGGTGGTCTTCACCTTCCGCAAGGTGATATGACTCTCCTTCGGTTTGACACCGCCCCACTTCTCCCAGCCAAACTCTGTTGTCCCGGGATATTTTCTGTCCATCCATTTCAGATAGATGGCATGTCCTTTCCGGTAAGCAAAGGGTATGGAAAATGCCGTTTTAAGGAAATCCACATCCATAAAGGGCGATGAAGTCTCCACATAATTCTGTCTGACCATATAGGAGGTCTGCATCCCCAGAAGCCCTCTGGTGGCAATCACAAACGCTTCCTGGGTCTGATACTGTTCCAGAAGTTTCAGATCAAACTCATACTGTACCTTCGTGGAATATTGATTATACCCATACTGCGGCGCACCCTTGCTGAACTTCTCATCCTGATAATAGGAGGAGAGAATCACATCCCCCAGCATCCCTGTGTGTTCGATACCATACATCTGATGATTCAAAGTCCTCAGCAGCTGGTTCCCTCCTGTCATGGCAAGTCCCAGCGCCGCCCCGTTATTTTTCAGAACCATCTCATCTAAGTCAAACATCCAGGAAGCATCATCCAGAGGCTTAAAAAGATACTCATGCCCCAGCTTTAACGCAACCTGGGCAGATATCCTGTTGTCCAAATATCCCATCTTGCTGTAAGCGATGTTGACCTGATCCGTATATCCCATATCATGAGCCACCCAGGTCACCATCCGGCTGTCCAGGCCGCCGCTTAAGTCTACCAGATGTCTGTAGCCGTACTCCCTGTCCTTGGCAAACTCCCTGTCAATAGCCTGTCTGAAATCCCGGTCGATCCGCTCAATGGCTTCTTCCTCAGACATGGCCTCCTCTTCATGGGGTACGCTGTAATACCGTCTGACCACCGCTTCGCCCTGCAAGATATCCGCATAACATCCCGGCGAAAGCCGTTTTATTTCCTGCACAAAAGTGCTGTCATCCAGCATATAACCATAGGTCAGCATATACCTGGCCGCCGTCTGATTAAAGTGGTATGAAATATGATTGGCACGCAGGACACGCACGATGGGCTCCACATAATCGGAGAAGATCCATCTGTCCCCTTCCACATAATAATACAGCGCCTTATTTGACACATGATCTGTATAAATCGTGACATTGCCCGTTGTCTTCTGATAGAAATAACCGCAGAAAGCGCCCCGCAGTTTCCCTAAATGAGCCGCCATATCCTGCTCCATGGACAGGACAAAGGATTTCTGCCAGTCATTATACCCTTGCGGACAGAGAAAATCCTTTTTATTATATACATAACCATCCAGAAAACTAATTCTTTCACCGTCAGACAAAAAGACCTCATCCTGAGGAAATTTATGCAGTCTGTCATCATACTGATAACAAAATCCCAGATCTTTATACTTACCCAGACAGCTGATATTCAGATTTTTAGCGGCAAGCCATCCCCGCAGTCTCATCTTATCATCCATACGAATCCTCATTTCAGAACGTTTACGTAACAAACCAACGCTTCACCAATCACTTTCGTAGACTCGTTATCTGTTTACACACCGCCTCGATCTGTTCTTCTTCCAGATACGGATGCATGGGCAAAGATACACATCTTCCACAGATATCCTCCGTCTGTACACAAGGTACCGCCTCTATCAGATGCCCCGCAAAAGCCTGCTGTAAATGCATGGGCTTCTTATAGTAGACCGCTGTAGGAATCCCGGCCTCTTTTAAGGACGCCATCAAATATTCCCGTTCCTTCGTATTCTCCAGGCAGATGGTATACTGTGCCCAGGCTGACCGCATACCCTCCCGGATAACCGGCACCTTTACCACTCCTGCGAGCTGTCCTGTATACTCCGCCGCTATCTGATCGCACCGGACAAGCTCTTCTTCCAGAAAATCCAGTTTGGCAAGCAGGACTGCTGCCTGTAAAGTATCCAGTCTGGAATTTAATCCGATACGGATATTGTCGTATTTATCCCCGCCTTTGCCATGCACATGCAGGGAACGTAACAAATCAGCCCACTCATCATTGTCCGTAAACACTGCGCCGCCGTCCCCATAACACCCCAATGGCTTTGCCGGAAAGAAGGAAGTAATAGAGATATCACCGAAACTGCATGCCCTGCGCTCTCCCACACGACCGCCAAACCCCTGGGCCGCATCCTCCAAAACCAACAGATCATATTTGTCCGCTATCCTGCGAATCTTCTCATAATCGGCAGGCTGTCCGAATAAATCCACTGCTACAATCACACGGGGCTTCAGATCTGTATTCTGTATCACATATTCTATCGCCCGTTCAAGACTTTCCGGGCTGATGTTATAAGTATCTGCGTCTATATCCACGAATACAGGAGATGCCCCCACAAGCGGCACCACCTCACCGCTGGAAAAGAAAGTAAAATCCGGAACAAACACAGCATCCCCCGCAGCGATTCCCCAGGCCATCAGCGTCAGCTGCAAGGCATCTGTCCCGTTGGCACAGGCAATACAATGCTTCACGCCCACGTATGCCGCAAGCTTCTCCTCCAACTGAGTTACCTGGGGTCCGCTGATAAAATGCGCCTCGTTTACCACCGTCTTTATGGCATTATCTATTTCCTGCCGATGCATCTGATACTGCTTTTTCAAATCCCGAAATTCCATTGTGAAAACCTTGCCCTTCTTCCACTTTCTCCTGATTTGTTTTTAACATTTCTCAACAATATTTCCCTGTTCATCCACTCTGCCGCACACCCTGGCCGGCACCCCTTTACATAGGGCATAATCCGGTATATCACCGGTGACCACCGAGCCTGCCGCCACCATCGCGTACCTACCAATCCTGTGGCCGCACACAATCGTGGCATTGGCGCCTATGCTGGCACCTTCTTCCACCACGGTATGGAGAAAACCTGCTCTTCCCTTGGGATAACGCGCTCTCGGCGTCAAATCGTTGGTGAAGACACAGGAGGGGCCCAAGAATACCCCGTCATGAATCTCTACCCCCTCATACACCGATACGTTATTCTGTATCTTGACATCACTGCCAATCTTTACATGATTGGATATATTCACATTCTGCCCCAGGGAACATCTCTCCCCGATCACGGCGCCGGACTGAATATGACAGAAGTGCCATATTTTAGTACCCTCGCCGATACTCACATCGTCATCCACATAACTGCTCTCATGCACATAATAACCCATCAGGCAAATCTCCCCTTGAAATCAAGTGTTGCACACTGCTCCATGGGAAACTTCACAATCTCTCCGGTAGCCGCAGACTGATAAATCGCAAGCACCAGTTCCAGCGCTCTTCTGCCGGCAGCCGCATCCACGTAAGGTTCCCTGTCATTCTCAATCGCCGCTATCACATCCGCATACAGCGGCGTATGCCCATAGCCATACACATTGGGCGGATTCTCGTGAAACTGTGCCTTTACTTCCTCCGCATTATCCAACACATCCGCAAACCGCCACTCCTCTATGACATTGACGGAGCTTCCGCCTGCCTTAACCGTTCCTTTCTCCCCGAACAGATAGAGCGTCTCCTCCAGATTGGAAGGATACACATTGGTGGTTCCCTCGACAATACCATAGGCACCATTCTTAAATCTGATCAGGGCAATGCCAAGATCTTCCGCCTCAATATAAGAGTGTTTCAGCCTGTCTGTCATCCCCACAACGCTGTCTATCTCATCCCCCATCATCCAGCGCAGAAGATCAATATTATGAATACACTGATTCATCAGCGCACCGCCGTCCTGCTCCCAGGTGCCGCGCCACTTCGCCCTGGAATAATACTCATAATCCCTGGCCCAGCGAATATGTGCTGTCCCATGAAACATCCTTCCAAAGCGGTCCATCTCCACCGCCTCACGGATTTTCTGGATGGACTTGTTAAAACGGTTCTGGTGGCAGGCACAGACCTTCACACCCTCCTTCTGCGCCGTCTCTATAATCCGGTCCGCATCAGCCAGTGACAGCGCAATGGGCTTTTCTATAATCAGGTTGGTATGTCCCATGGTCATACAGTCCACGGCAATCTGCGCATGTTTGCCGCTCTCCGTGGCGATTGCCACTAACTGCGGCTGTTCTTTTGCAATCATCTCTTTATAATCTGTATAACACTTCACCGTATCCGGCAGTTTAAACTTTATCATCTTATCCCGCATATTATGGGGATCCAAATCACAGATTGCCACAATTTCCAAGCCGTTCTTCTGTGCCGCCACTATATGATTGGGTGATATCCTGCCGCAACCGATCAATGCATATTTCATAATTTACTCCATTTCTGCGCTGCTTTTTTGCGCATAACAATCATCTACAGGAAATGCTTCTCCTGCAATGCCTGTACCATCTTATCCGCGGCATGGCCGTCTCCATAAAATCTGGGCCTGTCCTCCTGGGGAACACGCTTTGCCTGTTGTGCAAACCTAAGCGCCTCTTGCAGGCTCTCCTCAGTTTCCGGATTGACCTTGTGAATCCAGTCAATCTGCGTAAGATCCTCCCACACTTCCACATCCATCATGAAGAGACACTTTGCCCCCGCATAGGAGGATTCTTTGGACACGCCGCCGGAATCCGTGAGAATCAGTCTGGCCCTCTGCATAAGGGCAACCATCTCCATATAACCCACCGGTTCTATGATTTCAAAGTTGGCAATTGCCTGCGCCTGTTCCCACAATCCATATTCCATAAGACATTTTCTGGTTCGTGGATGCAGCGGACAGATCACTTTCTCTCCCAGACATTCCACCAGATGCAGGATACTTTCCATCCGCTGCCTGGAAGATGTATTTTCCTGCCTGTGCCAGGTCATCACAATGACTTCCTCTAAAGCCCCGTTTCCGGCTATTTTATCGGAAATCTCCAGATAGGTATCGTACATGATATCCCCTGTCCTGTACGCCTTCTCCTGAAGCCCCTCCACTTGCAGATTCTTCATAGAAAGTTCATCCGGACAGAACAGAATATCCGACAGATGATCCGTTACGATCCGGTTACATTCCTCCGGGTTTTCCTTACAGTGCAGTCTGGGGCCTGCCTCCACATGGGCTGCGGGAATACACAGTTTGGCCGCCACCACGGCGCCTGCAAGCGTGGTGTTCGTATCTCCATAGAGCACCACCAGTTTAGGCTGTTTCTCCATCAGTTCTTTCTCCAGGCCAACCATGGCTTTCGCCGTCATCTGTGCATGGCTTCCGCCGCCTGCCTGTAGATTCACATAGGGTGCCGGTATCCCCAGTTCCTCAAAAAAAACATCCGACATATTCTCATCATAATGCTGTCCGCTGTGAATGATATTCTGTTCATACCCCGCTCTCTCAAGCGCATGATACAAGGGCGCAAGCTTGATAAACTGCGGGCGGTTCCCGACTATATGTGTGACCATTCTTCTGTTAACCTTTCCTGATTCTGTTGTACAAGTTCAATAACTTACGTTATTTTACCTGGTTTTCCTCTATATAAGTAACAACAGGACGCATCACTGCCTCCATACTCACGTGCTGCAACGCAAACTGTCTGATACGGTCAGATAACTCTCTCTTATTCTGTACAGTACCCTTTATCTGTTCAAAAAAGGCAATCACTTCTCCCATGGCAACGACACTCTCATCATTTGGAAATGTCTTCGCATAAGGATATTCCTCATCCAGTACATCAATGGCACAGCCTGTCAGAAGGGGCATACCCTTCGCCAGACATTCTCTGGATTTTAATGCCATCATCTTTCCGAAATACCCCACTTTATACATCCCAAACGACACCAGCGCCAGATCGCTTTCATCATACAGCTCATCCAACTGTTCCCCCACCAGAGTAGGATGGAAATGCACATATTCTTCCAGCTGGTATTTCTGCACCAGTTCCTGATACATGGGTTTCTCCGGCCCGTCTCCCACCAGGTTCAGTTCCACACGATACGGCCTGTCCATGTCTTTCTCATAATACCGGTGAAGCCCCTCTATGATACGTTCATACCCATGGTGTCTCTGCATAAAGGCAACCCCTATCATACGAAGCTTCTTCTCTGCAAACTCACCTGCAATCTGCCTGACACTCTCCACATCAATCCCGTTGGTGGTAATCAGTGTGGGAATCCCGAAAATCTCCTCATCCTCCGAGTAGGTCACGAAACGGTCTACATACCGTTTCAACCGGGGTCTGTAAATCAGTTCCTTGAAATAAAAAGGCCAGGCGTTCCATTTGCCGAAATCGTCCTTATCATAAGGATAGGAGAAAATCTCAATCATAATCTTGCACTGAGGATACTTCTCCTTCACTTTTCTCCAAAAATTCAGATAGGCCCTGTCCGCAACCGTTCTCCTGACATACAAAAAGTCAGGCTGCTCCAACTGCTCCAAAGCCTGTTCATACTCTCTTCTGATTGACAGCGTGGGAAAAAGCCCCAGAATCCTTTCCGGCAGAGACCTGACCGGTGTCACGACCTCCTGCTCCCGCATGTCATAATATTTCTTAAGTTCCTCCATCTGCATGTCTATTTTCTTGCTGACACCGATGGATTCCCGTCCACCAAAATGGATATAATAACCTTTTTTCATAATAATCATCCTGATAAAATCAACTCTCAAGCTGATTTTTCAATCTTTTACAATCATATCACACTTGCCATATCAATGCAAACTGCCTTGCGCCCCGTCACCCTTTATCTTTTGCAGATAATCGCGGTAGATTCCGGCAGCATCCACAATACTCTGCATCCGAAACCGTATCTTGTTTCTATTATCCTGATCCACCGTCTCGGTCGCTTTTCCTTCCATATGCATGACTTGCAGAGCAGGGCGGTACAGCACTGTCTTTCCATGCTGTCTGCACCATAAGAGCATGATATTTTCCTCATAATAAAATCTGGTCTCCGGTACAAAAACCTTGTTTCTTTCCTGAAAATACTCTCTCGAAAACACAAGACAGGCCCCCATCACGCAGACATCATTCCATGCCACATCATAAGCCAGTCCCGCTTTGACTTCCAGCTTCTGAAAATAGCGCCTCATCAGTGGATAAAACACCGGGAAGAACCGCAGCACCATGCGGTTTAGGAAAATCGTCCTTCCAACCTGTCCCGCATCCGGCAGGGTATCCGAAATGGGACTTTGATGAATCCTTCTTATCGGATCATAGATGTCCGGCCCCAGAACGGCAAAAGGTTCTTTCTCATAGAGTTCCCGAATCAGTGTGGTAAATTCTTTCTGTGCAAAAATAACATCATTATTGGCTACAATCAGGAAATCAGGATTCCACTTCCTGACTGCATACTCACAACCCGCATTATTTCCTCTGGAAAACCCGTCGTTCTCTTCCCTGCACAGGACATCTACCATCTCATCCCCGGCATACTGCCCCGCCAGCTTAAGTCCGGTGCCGTTGGGGGAAGCATTATCCACGATAACGACCTTAATTTCCTGATGCCCGTCAAGCTGTTTAATGGATTGTATACACTTTTGCGTATCTTCTATGCTATTATAATGTAAAATCACAAAGCTGATATATCCCATACATGCCTCCACAGACTTCCGCATTTGTCAAACATTTTTGCGAAGCAGACCTGACCATGAAATCTTACAGCAGCCTCACACCGTTCAGACATTTGAAAATACCTTCGCCAACAGTTCATAGTACTGCTTCGTCAGAGTCATCTGATCATACATGCTAAAATCCATCTCCCCGACTCTGTCCACCGGATTTTCCATCACCCTGATCCACTCCTCCACATCATAGGGGTCCCTCACATAGTTAGCTTTTCCCTGGGTCACTTCCGGCACACAAGTTCTGTCTGTGGCAATCACCACTGTCCCAAAAAGCATGGCCTCCACAGGCGGCATCCCAAACCCCTCAAAGACACTGGGAAACAAAAATGCCTTACTGTATTTATAAAGCGCATTTCTCTCATCATTCTCCACAAACCCGGTAAGAATGACTTCCTCCTGCAATCCTCTGTCCGCTATCTGTGCCTGAAGCTTCTCCTTGTTCTTTCCGCCCACGCCGGATATCAGAAGCTTCTTTGGCAGGGCAATCCCTCTATCCTTAATCTGCCGCATCACTTCAATGATTGTATCCAGGTTCTTATGGGGTATCAGCTGGGCAATGGTATAATAATACGCTTTCTCTGTAATATGATAACGCCCGGCCAGTTCGGCAAAGGGCGCCGTCTCCTCCTCCTTCACCGTAATCGGATTATAGATGGTGGTAATCTTATCGGGGCGCATATGATAACGGCTGATGATATCCTCCCTCACCCAGTCGGATATGGCCACCAGATGCCTGGATATATGGGTATCCAGCCACCAGCACAGCCTGGAATAAGCAATTTCATGGAAAGGATGATACTGGGGATAATGGGCCGCCTGCAAGTCGTGAATCACATTCACATAAGTGACCCCGCCGTTAAACAATGGCCTGCAATACACCGGCACAAAACATTTACGGATGCCTTTACGGCGAAGAAACCTGTTCTGGCAGAAAAACTGCCACAGTATCCTGCCCCCGATATTGGCCGACACCACATTTGTTTCAAGTAATTCTATCCGCTCATCCGCCGCATAATGCTCCAGGGATTCCCGATTGTCCTTCGATACCAGCAACAAAAGGCGAAAAGGCTCCTTGAGTTGCAAGAAGCCGTCCAGAAGATTCCTGATATAAAATTCCGTTCCGCCCACCTTTCTGGGGCGGAGCCACAATAAATCCACCGCAATCTCAAGCATATCCTACCTCGTATCCTTATTCCTTCCGGGCGCCCTTTTCCAACTCCCGCACACGTTTGTCAAGAATCGCCAGTTCCTGGGTCAGCGTCCTCAGCTTGCGATTCTGTCTGGAAGCAATGGAGGTAAGCGACAGCAGAATCAGGATGATAAAGCCGATGGAAAATATAAACAGTCCGTTCATGTTATCCTGAATACCGAAAATACGGATAATCTTCGTCAGCAGTTCCGGTACCACCACCAGTATTCCCATCACAACACCGGCTACCAGCCACAACAGCGTATATTTCAGGTTCAGCGCCTTCTGTTTTAAGAAATACAGGATCACTATAAAGTAACTGATCACCAGAACAATCAGTACGACTCGCAGGTTATTGGGTATCATCGTTTGCTGCTCCCTCCTTGACTTCCTCTCTCCGGCCTCTTCTTATCCCGTAACTGAGTCTGCATACCAGAATCGCCAGGGTCACTTTGATCATATAATAAATGGACTTCTTAAAGGTAATGGAACTGATGCCGCCCTCTCTCGCCCGCATCTGCACCGGCACTTCCTTTACTACGCCAAGGTGCATGACCGCTTCTACAATGGCTTCCGGTTCCGGGTAATCCGTGGGATAATCCTTGCTGTAGATTTCGATGAACATACGGTTTACCGCCCGGTATCCGCTGGTCACATCCATGACTTTCTTGCCGGTGGTGATGCGAATTAACAGACTTAAGATATTAATCCCCATCCGGCGGCTGGCCGAAGATTGAAATCCTTCCTTCTCCAGAAACCGGGATCCGATGACCACATCCGCCTCCTTCTGCACAAGCGGCTGTAAGAGCCTGTCCAGATAAGCAATGTCATGCTGACCGTCTCCATCCATCTGCACGGCAATATCATAATCATTCTTGTAGGCATAAATATATCCGGCCTGCACGGCACCTCCGATTCCCATATTGATCGGCAAATCCAGATAATGAAAATTCTCCCGCCTGCAAAGCTTCAACGTGCTGTCCGTGGAACCGTCATTGACCACCAGATAATCATACTGAGGAGCCGTCTCCATCATCTGCCTTACCACACGCACAATATTTTCCGCCTCATTGTAGGCTGGTATAATAACCAGGATCTTGTTTTCTTCTTTCATCATAATCCCCATTCCAGAGCGTTTCCGTTCCTTTTCACCGGCCATTACGTTTCTGTCACCGCATCCGGCCGTTTCCTGCTGCGGTTAGTTCTGCCAGATATCAGCTCCCTGATACGGCATCTCCACAACTGCTGTAACAACAGGCAGTAAGCTGCATAAAAGATTCCGAAATTATACACCAGATACCGCTGCTGCCCATAAAAGATCAAAGATATAACCACTACCAGCACCACATTCGTGCCCAGTACAAAGGCCATGAACTCCGCGTATCTGCTGTCCGCCTTCCTGTCCGCATAGGCCCAGATCATCATCCCAAGCGCTGACAGATATAAGAAAAGTGTCACCAGATGACACAACAGATAAAGCGGTGCCCACTGGAAAAACACGGTACTGATAAAGGCCTGTGGCAACAGTATCAGGGAATGATACAGGAATCTTCCGAAGTGAGCTTTCAGAAGCGTCAAGCCGATTGTCTGAAGATGCCGGTTGCGGATATCACTGAATTCATCAGACTGGATAATCTCCGGATGCTCGGCCACATAATACTCCGATGGTGTCCCCAGACAAGTCTTTCCGACCATACCGATACCATCCACAATATCTTTCCACATCCATAAACCTTTTTCTTCATAAGAATGTAACTGTCCTTCCGCATCAGCTGTCTCATATAATTTATAAAACAGGCCCCTTACGACCTCATCCTCAAAAAGTGCCGCATCTTCCGGATCGGCTTCATACATACCCCTGGAAAACACAAGACTCACAAACTGGCTGGGTGAAAAATCTTTGTCCACAAGCGGTATCTCTCCCGTTGGTGCCTGTACGCTGTCCTGCATCCCATCGGCACCTTCCTGTTCCACCGGAAGTTCCTGCTGCTCCAGGTTTTCCGCTTCCGTTTCTATCTCCTGCACATGCAGGGCAAAGCGATAAAGCCAGCTGTCCTGCATCACTATACGCTGATAAACACCGCTAATCTGCAAGACCAGCCCCACACCCGCCAGACTGACCACCAGACAGCCCGCCAGCCCCGCCGCCAGTCTCACAGGCAGTCGTTTCTTCTTCTCCTGTCCTACACCCATACAGACAAGATACCAGAATATGATCCCGCATACGCCAAAGAGAATCTGCATCTGTGAACGTGTCAGCGCCAGTACCAGAACCATACCTGACGCCACGGCAAGCTGCCCGTAGCTTTTCCTCCATACGGCTCTCATGAGAAAAGCCACAAAAAGATAAAACAGGGAATAAGATACGCCTTCTGACAAAATCGCCTGAGGCATCATGGCTGCGGGCATCTCTATGGTGTAAGGATACAGCAGGAAGCAGAAGATAACAAGGCTCTCCCAGGCTCTCAGGGCAAATTCCCTCTTAACCGTCTCCACCAGAAACACCAGACATAAAGCTGCCAATAACACCTGTTCTACCACCACTGCCCGCAGGTAAACCGCATCGCCGAACAGATATTGATTCAGCAGAACAAACAACGGATACAGGGGCATAACGCCCTCATTGCGCTCCGCCCGCAGATAAACCCGACTGTCATCAAACAGTACCGGCTCCCTGGAACCGACTGCCAGAAACAGAATCACTGCCGCCAGAAACAGGAAACCGCCAAATATCCACTCTGCCTTTTTTTCCTTCCAATTTACTTTCATCTTCTATTTCCTTTTCCCAGACAAAGGATTCTGACCACCGGTACATGAGACAAACCCATACCCACGATACAGCACAAAGAACATATTATACCGCTTAACAGACAGTACCACACAAATGTCATTACCCGGCCTGTCAGCATATGCTCCAGGGGACTGCTCCATCTCATCATAACGGCGTGCAGAATATATATCAATAAAGTATATTTTCCCCAGAAAGCCAGTGTCTTTCGCAGTACACCCGGCAGCTTACAATCCGCAAACAAATACAAAAGCATGACTGTCATATACATGCCCAAAAACATTCGCCGAAGAGAGGTCCCTACAGAGGCATGATCAAAGTCAAACTGCGGCAAAAGTGCCACATAACACAGGGCACACAGCAAAATAATATGCTTTTTATGAAAAAGTCCTTTCACCCAGCTGTTTTCCGCATACAGTACTGCCAGGGAAAAAGGAATCATATAGCCGATCATATCCCGAAAAAGCTGATACCTGGTCAGCAGATAAAGAATCAGAAACAAAGCCGCTGTCGCACACCATGCAGGAAGCTGCACGGACAGACCTTCTTTCCCTGCTTTTTTCCGGACGAACTCTTTAATCCCCACATATAACATATAAGAAACAATCAGCCCATACAGGGTGGGAAGGAACCAGTACGCCGTATTGGTGACAAACACACTCTCAAATTCCTCCCGCCAGTCGATGACACCCCCCTGAAGCAATGCGGATATCACAGGAATCAGAAAACACCAGGACAGATAGGGCACCATAATATTGAGAAACCGTTTCCCCAGATAATTCCACTTGCCTTTATTTCCAAAAGAAAGGGCGGCCGTCACCCCGCACACAAACATAAAAAGAGGCATATGAAAAGAATAAATGAAATTATAAATACCTTTATACTCCTGCTTCGCCGTCACCAGATGTCCTAAGACCACAAGAAAAGCCGCCAGACCTTTCAGTTCATCCAGATACCTGATCCTCTCATGCCTGTCCGTCAAAGACTTCCTCCTTGCTGCGTTCCACAATCCTGCCTTTCTCCACCTCATAAATCCTGTCCACGTTACGGATTGTCGTGAGTCTGTGGGCAATAATGATCATGGTCTTCATTCCCTGTAGATTTTCAATGGCCTCCATGACTGCCGACTCCGTCTCATTGTCCAGCGCGGAAGTGGCTTCATCCAGTACCAGTATCTCCGGATCGTGGTAGAGTGCCCTGGCAATACCGATTCTCTGTCTTTGTCCGCCGGATAATCTGACACCTCTGTCACCTACAATCGTATCGAGTCCCAGAGGAAGACTCTCTATAAACTCCGCAAGCTGTGCTTTTTTCATGGCTGCAAGCACTGCTTCCTCGTCAATCTCATCCTCCCGTACACCAAAGGCAATATTATTGCGGATGGTATCATCGGAAAGATAAATCACCTGGGGAATATATCCCACCTGGGCATGGAAAGTCTTGGGCTTTTCGTGCACATTAATATAATCCGCCATGACACGGCCTTTCTGCGGGGACAACAGACCCAGGATAATATCTACCATAGTAGTCTTGCCGGAACCGGTGGAACCTATGAAAGCCACCGTCTTACCCTTCTCAATCCGGATAGCCGCCCCGTCAATGACCGCCTCCTTTGTGTTGGGATAGCAGTAAGTCACTCCCTGTACTTCTATGGCATCCTGTAACTGCCAGGCTTCCTTTTCTTCCCGATCCTGCACGCCGATATATTCTTCCACCGTTTTTAAGTCACGGTAAATCAGCTCCACGCTGGGCAGTGCAAAGACCATATTGGTGGCATGTTCATTGATCCGCCCCACACTGGGCATCAGACGCATGGCCGCCACCGCAAAAGCCGCCAGCTGGGAGATATAATAGATCATGTCAGCCTCGCCGAAGAGAAGCTTCACGATAATGGCAAGCAGCATACCTGTCATGGCCACCGTCTCCACCGTATACTTAGGCAGAATGGAAATGGTTCTGGCTATCCACAGACCTTTGGCATATTTCTTATAATATCCCTGGTAGGCATCGGTAAAATAGGACTCTCTGCCTAAAATCTTAATCTCCTTGATGCCGCCAAGGGCCTGGTTCATCCACTGAAAAAGTTTCCCCTGGTATCTCTGGTTATCCAGTCCCAGTTTACGGCTGTATTTTCTGGTTGTCAGAAGAAAAAGTCCCACAAAAACCACCAGCAGTCCCAACACAATAATCGTCATGGATTTACTGACTACCATCAGATAAATTACCATTACGCCGCAGACCGCAAGCTCCGCCACCAGTTCCAGAGAGTACATGACCACCTGCATGAAACGGGAGGTATCCTCCTGTAAGCTCCTTTGCAGGGTGGCGATATTATTGTTCAGATGAAAGGTATAAGGCTCTTTCATATAGGTTCCCAAAAGTCTGATGGAAAGCTTCATCTGGGTATTATACGAGAATTTAAAAATATAACTTTTTTCCAGTACCAGATAGATATTCTTGATCAGATAAACGGCAATAATCCCGCCACTGAAGGCAACCATAAAACTCCTATGGGAAGAAAACCCAAAAAATTCATAAGCTGTCCGCAGATACCAGGTTTTCTCGATTGTAGACTGATCCGCTATAATCTCCACGAAAGGCATAAAGACCATGACGCCCATCAGTTCCAGAAAACTACCGATGACAATCGCCATAAGAAGAAGCAACAGCTTTCCTTTGTCCCGTCTGTCAAAGATATACCTTAACATGGAAATCAGCCCCTTGGGGCGGGATTCTCTCTCTTTATTCATTCAACTTAACTCCTCTTACCGCAACAGGCGAACTGCCACGGTTTATCCAAAAAGTGCCTGACACAGGCTGGCATGGGAATTATTATCACTGATTTTCCGTGCCGGGATGCCTGCCCAGGTGGTTCCTGCCTCGGGAATATCCCGTGTCACCACCGCATTGGCCCCTACCGCCACATCATCTGCAATCCGGACAGCACCGATCACCTTCGCGCCGCTCCCAAAATAACAGTTGTTACCAATCACTGCCGCCTCATGGCTTCCGCCCGTCGCACCGATTGTCACACCTTCCTGCAAACGGCAGTTCCTGCCAATCTTAGCATTGGCATGTACCACAATCGTGCCGTAGTGGGGAATGGAAAGTCCCGGCCCAAACACATTGATCGGAAGGGTCATTCCCAGACGCACGCTCAGACGGTGAAACCGATAACCGTAATATTTGCCAAACATGGTTCCCACCGGTCCCTTTTTACAGTTCTTCGTATACTCTACCTGCCGAAGAAGCCTTTCCAGCTTCCAGATCTCATCTCCAAAAAGATGTGGTCTGACATCCTTTTTTCTGCCCAGCGCAAGCTGATCCTGTCGCAGATATTCATAATACTCTTTCTTACTTGTGATCATAATCCAATACCTTTATCTTCTACAGCCGCACCTTTATCTGAGAAAGATACTGCGTATAACCGGCCTCTTTATTGGCATCCTCGCTCTCAATCTCATGTTTCTCAATCTTACACTTATCCGGCACCTGCCTCACATACCATTCATACTCCATATCCATATGGCCGATATCCAGCACCCGGTATCCCTTCTGAAACAGCTCCAGCGCAAGGAACTTGGCCGCAACCCCCACAGACAGCAGGAAAAGCCTGTCCTTTCCATAAACCTCACAGGCTTCCAGAATCCGTGGAATCGCTCCATAGGCATCCCGCGGCGGACAGATAATCCGCTCTACGCTGGCCGCCGTATCCAGCAGATCATTTCCCACGCCATTGTGTGTCCTGGTACCTTCCACTACCACAACGTCTTTATTTTCCCATATTTTTCTGATTTTAGCAAACCATCTGCCGCAGTTACCGCGGTCCTGGGCGTAGTAATAACAGCGCGACACAAAGGTAGTATAGTAAATCCGGTTGGGGTTGCAGTATTTCTCATAAGTTTTCCTGCAAAACAACAGGTGGTCTTTCCAGAACTGCCTGCTGGCCTTTCGATGATCCGAAAGGGTATCAAATATCCCCGGAATCGTCACCATCAGATCATCATAAGGATAGGCCAGTATCCCGGCCAGACCCTCTGCAATCTCAGGAGATGCCTTCTGCAACATCAGATCCCCGCCCTTGATCATCACAATCTCACCGTCACCGAAACGCACCAGACTCTTATTGGTCTGAAGCAGCTCATCTATGGTCTCGTCTATACTATGCACTTTTACGGAATTATGCAGGATGCCCTTTTCATAGAGAAAATAGGCAATGGCTGCCAAGATATCTTTTATTTTTCTTTTCATGGATTCTTCCGTTTACGCTTTCTTTCCTATTCTCAATACAGATGTTCCTCCACAATCCGCTCCCGCATCTGCATGATGGTATTGTAATAATGCTCAAAATCATATTTCTCCGCCACTGCACGATACCCTGCCGCTCCCATCGCAAGCATCCGAGTCCGGTCGGAAAGCATCTCATCCACCTTCCGGAACAAATCTTCCTCATCACAGTCTTGAAACCAGAGTCCGGTAATACCAACCTCCACATAACAGGCCGTACCATTGGTATCGCTGACGATAACCGGAAGCGCATAACTCATGGCCTCCAGCTGGGAAACCGAAGCCATCTCCAGAGTACTGGGGATTACATACAAATCCGCCGCCAGATACTCTTTCTCCATATCCCGTCTGGCTATGTTTGTCTTAACCACAGCCATATCTTCCATGTGATGTTCTCTCACATACTGCCTTACCTGTTCACAATACTCTTTCTGGAAATGATTTGTTGCCTCTCCCACCAGCGTCAGATGTATCTTATACTTATCCCTGAGTCTTTCTGCCACACGTAACAGCATCAGGTGGTGTTTTCTGATCTCATATTTACCGATACAGAGAATATGTACCGTATCGTCCTTGAAATACTGCCTCTTATCCGGCGCACACTGTACCTGCGTCACAAAGGGCACAAAATAATCTTCCGGTTTGATGGCCGTGCCCGACTTTTTCATACCCATCACCGGGGTCATGCGTACTTTAGGTGACCACCTGTCCACCAGACGATGAATCAGATCACTTTTGGCAGGCGCCGACCAGAGGGGATTCTGGTTATAGAGAATACAGGGATACCCCTTTTTCTTACAGATATGGTAAGCCGCCATGGAATACAGCGACCTTTCCCGCAAAATCACCACATCCGGCGCAAAGTCACAGATTAATCTGCGGAGTTTCCCCATGGGCGGGAACCCATGCTGGATCTTAAACACCACCGCCGTGGGATCCTTTCTGTGAATCACTTTCATATACAGAAAGTCAAATGCCTTGTAGAGAGGGGAATATCCCAGCACAATCGGCGTCACATAAGAATAATCCTCTATGATTGCCGCATAGTGACTGATAAAGCGCACCTCATGTCCATGCTCCACAAGCCCTTTCATAATATCCATCTGATTGGTATGATAGCGCGGTGCCACATACAAAAATCTCATATATACTTATTCTCCTTCAAGCTGTATTTCCCACCTTTTAGGAATTTATGCTTAATCACCCACCAGCCGGGCACCCAGATATATTTATGCATGGCCGGGGACGCACTGCCGATCATCCAGCAGTTCCGGTCGCAGTTTCTCGTGCACCGGCGCACTTTCTCCGCCTGCGGCGAATTCCAAAGTTCCTCCCAAGTCTGCTCCCGCAGATTACCCATCACTGCCTTCTTCTCCATCCCATTACAGGGAATCACATCACAGAAAGGGTCGATAAAAAAGGCGTTCCTGGACATATCGCAGGGCAGAAGCCTTTTGTTACCATAGATATAGTTGATCAGCCCATGGTTGAAATAAGCACGGAACCACTTTTTGGGAGACTTGCTCTTCAACAGTTCATTGATCAGCTTCTCAAAATTCTGCGCCACCTTATACTTATCATCAATCTTATTGTCTGTCTTACGGAAATAGAAAGAATTGTGCAGCGTCGCCGTGGCAAACTCCATATTCATCTCGTTGGCGATATTGTAAAGCGGCACCAAGTCCTCACAGTTCATATCCTGCACGGTCATACCGAAGCCCACATCCGGATGCTTCATCTCCACCAGAGTCTTTAAGGTCTTATACCCTCTGTTAAAGCCGTCCGGGATCCCCCTAATCTTATCGTTGGTCTCCTGTAGGCCCTCGATACTGATACGGATTCCCACCTTGGGAAACTCCCTGCACAGGGCAATGATACGGTCTGTAAAATAGCCGTTGGTGGAAATGACAATCCTGTCAGATTTCTTATACAATTCCCGCACGATATCCGGAATATCCTGTCTGATAAAAGGTTCCCCGCCGGTAATATTGGTAAAGGCCATCTCCGGCAGCTTCTTAATATCCTCCAACGTAATCTCTTCCTCCGGTCTCGTAGGATCCTTAAAACAGTCGCACATATTGCATCTTGCATTACATCTATACGTCACAATGACGGTTCCATATAAAGTTCTCTTCGCCATTCCTTGCTCCTTATCTGGTATCTGATAAAATCCAGATACTCACCAAGTTCATATCTATATTCACGCAAATACATCACAACAATCGTTACTTTTCACACGTTGACCAGAAAGGACGCTTGAACAGATATATTGGCGTGGATGTGAAAAGCAGCCAACAATCCAACCTGTTAAAACGTTAATCATAGCAAGTGTTGTATTTTCAATAAGCAGGTGCTTATGAGCATGTTTAAATCCTTCGGATTAAAACGGCCGGAACTTAGCGAGGTATTTTCGAGCTTAGTTCCACTGCGAGCTGAAAGCAGCGGGAGCGTGCCTGTGTTTGAAAATACAACGCTTGCTATCACAATCTTAAGCATGCACTGTTATGTGATAAAATCGGCTGCTTCGCATCCGCCCTCATAAGCAATCCGCGCTTTGCGCTACTTGCTTATGAGGGATGTTCGTCAAGTGTATGCGTAGATTCATGCAAGGATGATCTACGCATACACTTTCCTCACTATTTTATCACAATATTCTTCCACTGTGTCAAAATTTATCTGTTTGCAATTCTCACTGTATTCCTGGCATAGCTGCGGATTCTCCCACAATTCCCTGATATGTTCTGTCAGTTCCTCCACATCGCCGCCGCGGAAGATTTCTCCGGTCTTTCCCGCCTGCACCAGTTCCGGCGCACCGCCCAGGTCTGAGACCAGTACAGGCGTGCCGTACATCAGGGATTCCATCACGGAAAAAGGCCCGTTCTCATACCATTCTGATGGGTACACACTGAATCTTGCCCCCGCAATCAGGTCTTTGAGGGCATCTCCTGTCACAAATCCCCGGTTTTCCACATTTTCTGCCTGTTCCACCCGGTCTTGCAGAGGGCCGCTTCCCGCAAACACAAAGGGAATCTGAAGCAGGGCACTGCACGATTCTAACAGGGTCTGTGTTCCCTTTTCCTGGGAGAAGCGCCCGAAATAAAGCACATAATCCCGTTTGTTTTCTCCCTTTACAACTTTGTCTGCATCTTTTTCAATAAAATTACGCATCATCACAGTCTTGTCTGCCAGCAGAGGGTTGGTATCCAGCTGCTTTTTCATAAATTCACTGGGACAGATAATCACATCCACCAGGCTGTAAGTACGGCGTTTCGCATAGTATTTCGCCTCTATCGTACCCAGCAGACTCTTGATTCTGGAATTATGAATACAGCGGTTTTTGCTGCAATTTCCAAACTGCCCGTCACGGCAGGCAAAACAGATCTGTCCTGTGGCTGGAATCCGCATCATATGATTGGGGCACACCCACTGGTAATCATGAGCCGTATACACAATCTTTACCCGTCTGCCGGCCTTTTTCTCATAGGCACGGACAGCATAGATTACAGAGGGCGTCAGCTGAAAGTTAATGTTGTTCAGATGCACCACATCCGGCTGCATATCCCGCAGTACCGCACCCATCTTCCGCTTTGCCTCGGCGGAATAAATGATGCGGAAAGGATAGAGGAGTTTTTGCAGTCTGCCGGTATGAAAATCCATATTAGAGGTATAGCACTGCGCATGATTACCAACGATGCGGTCTTTGTGCTCCATGCCAAAATACTGCACCTCATGTCCCTTCTTCTGTAAGGCTTCCCCTAATTTAAAGATATAAGTCTCCGACCCGCCATTTTGGTAAAGAAACTTATTAACCATCAAAATTTTCATAACACACGTTTCCTTTTGTCTCTACTCCCATTTTGCATTATACAATCCCATATCCTCATAGATGGGAATGTATGGACTGTACTTTTCACCGCTGTACTCATAAATCCATCCCTGGTATTTGGACTGGTCATACTCCAATGGTTCTTTTAATTCTTCCCCATCCATCACTTCCATAGTCCCCACCACACCTTCATAAACCGAATAGGTAACCTGATGCATCTGGCCATTGGAAGGCACAGGAAATTCTTCATGGGACACGCCCCACCGCTCACACAGATAATTGAGTCTCTTGGCAATAAAGAATTTGGTATATTTCACATTGGCATAGTAATCTTCATAAGTGCCTGCTGATTTTCCTTTGATATTTTTATCCTGCCACAATACTCTGTCCATCTTTACGGAAGGCTCAATCCTTTCCACATAAGCATCCATCCCTGTGTCCAGAAGTTCTTCAAAGAACGGCAGAAGTTCCTCATATTCCTCCACCATTTTCTCCTGGAACTCCGGTGTGTCATACAAAAGCATATACCAGTTTAGGATAGCATCGAACAGTTTTGTATGTTCTACCACAGAGTATGTATAATCCACAAAACGGCCTTCCAGGGACTCCACATTCCGCTCTCCGAAGGTATGTTCATAATCCCACACCGGCCCGGTATAGAGTTTATCGTTTCCTGCATCTTTGTAAAAATACATGCTGGTGACGGCTACATCGGTCTCCAGGGAAATCTCATCCACCAGAAAGGCGCTCACCAGGCTTTCCATATCCAGATACTCCCACACAGCAGGGTCACCGTTTTGCACCATCTGATCAATCCTGTCCACATAAGCCGCTATATAGTCTACCTGTTCCCTGGAGGCATGCATCGGCTCCTTAATGGTAAACCGATAGCCGGCGGAAGTCACAAAACCATTCTTTTCTCCCTCATAATATTCCTCTGTATCTTTCTCAATCAGGTAGCCGCCATCTATGGTATGAATCTGATCTAACAGATAACCCTTTTTATTGTCCTCCTCATAGTGGGGCGCACTGTCAATGTTTTCGTTGTTCTGCCGGTTCTCCTTTTCCAGGTCATATATATCCACCCGGCCTTCCCCTACGGTCACGGTTTCTGTAAGCAGATAAATCCCTGCATATTCCCCGTTTAAATACAGGTCGATCCAGGTGCCCTGCACAGTGTTGGCCATCCCCAGCTCTTCCGCAATATCAAAGGCAATCTTGTTATTGAGTTTGCTCCCCTCATTCCACAAAGCAAGCAGACGCCACTTATCGCCTTTGCGGAGACCACATAGCGGGTAGGCGTCCTCTAATTTGATCGTATAAGGTTTCTTCGGTTTATGCCAGGTGACATTTCCCCTGGAAGCTATCTTGGGCAATTGGTTCTGGTATTCCGTGACGCCGTCCGCAAGAACCACACAGATATCTCCCGACTCCGCATTGTGGCGCTCTTCGTCAACGTACTCCATATTGCCACTTTCGGTGTTGATAAAAACAGACGGAATATTAGCTGAGCGCATGAAAGTCACCTGATATTCATGGGACATATGTTCCCTGTCAACAGTACACAAATGATACTCTCTGTCCTCCTCCCAGGTAAAGGTATCCCCCTTTTCCAGAACCTGTCCGTCTATCTCCACACACTCTGCACATTCCCCGATTTTAACTTCTTGACTGTGCACGCAGGAAGGCAGGAAGAAATATGCCTTGCCATCCTCCTCGTCCTGCCACAGACTCACCCGATTGCTGCTCTGCTGCATATTGACATCAATGCAGGGGATGTCCCCCATTGCCTGCAATACCACACTGTTTGCCTCCAGCAAATGCAGATAAAATAATACCGCCAGAATCAGAATGATCACAATTCCGCCCAGCCAGTATCTCTTCCCCTTCATGTTATCACTCCCACTTCGCATTATAGAATCCCATATCTTCATAAATCGGAATATATGGGCTGTACTTTTCACGGCTGTACTCATATTCCCAGCCCTGATATTTGGAAGCATCATACTCCGGCAGCTCCCACAACTCCATGCCGTCCATCACTTCCATGGTATCCACCACACCCTCATAGACAGAAAAGGTGACCTTATGCATCTGGCCTGTAGAGGGCACCGTAAAGGGCTCATGGAACACTTCCCATCTCTGGCACAGGTAATTCAGTCTCTGGGCAATAAAATATTTGGTATATCTCACATTGGCGTAGTAATCCGCATATTTTCCGGAAGAATCGCCCTTGATATTCTTATCTTCCCATAGCACCCGGTCCATCTTCACGGAAGCACCGATCCAGTCGGCATACTCATCAATCCCCGTCGCTATCAGTTCCTCAAAGAAGGGTAACACCTTCTCATATTCTTCCGCCACCCGCTCCTGCATTTCCGGCGTATCATACAGTTTCTGATACCAGTCGATGGCAGAGCCAAGCCGCTCGTTGTTATTGACGATCGTCTCAAAATAATTCACATACAGACCCTCTCCGGAATTGCGCTCCCCAAAGGCATTGTCATAATCCCAGGCGGGCCCGGAGTACAGTTTGTCATCACCTTTATCCTTATAGAAGTACATGCTGGTAAGACCCGTATCCGTATTCAGCGCAATCTCATCCACCAGAAACCGTCTGACAAAGCTGTCAAGATCAAGATACTCCCAGACTGCGGAATCCCCATTCTGCGCCAGGGTATCAACATTTCCCACATACTCCTGTATATACGCCACCTGCTCTTTGGAGGCATGTTTGGGGGCATTGATCGTAAAATGATCACCGGAAGAACTTAAGAAACCGTTGGCTTCCACTTCGTAATGCTTGGGATGATCTTTCTCGATCAGATATCCGCCGTCTATGGTCTCTCCGCTTTCCAGAAGATACCCTTTGTTATCCTCCTCCGCATAAGGCACCGCATTATCAATATCCGGATTATACTGTCGGTTTTCTGCTTCCAGGCTATAGATATCTACCCGGCCCTTCCCCACAGATACGGATTCTGTCAACAGATAGATACCTCTGTACTCTCCGTTCATATACAGATCTACCCAGGTTCCCTGGGCCGTATAAGAAAGCCCCAACGCCTCCGCCAGATCCATGGCAATCTTGTTGTCCATCTTACTGCCTTCCCGCCAGAGGGCCAGCAGTCGGAAAGTATCTCCCTTGTCCAGTCCACAGAGAGGATAATCTGCGGCCAGCTTGATCGAGTAAGGTTTCTTCTCATATCCCCAGGTGGAATTGCCCCTGCCCGATATTCTGGGCAGAACGTTCTGATACTCCGTGACACCATCGGAGCGTACCACGCAGATATCCCCCGGCTCGTAATTCGCCTTATCCTCATGCAGATAAGAAAGATCTCCGCTCTCGGTATTGATAAAGACCGCCGGCACATTCTCGGATTTCATGAAAGTAATCTCATAATGACCGACTCCGTATGCATCATCCGCAATTGACACAATATGCTCTGTATCCTCCTCCCAGATAAAGGTATCCCCCTTCTCATAAGTCTCCCCGGCAAACTGCACGCTGTCTGTGCCTACAGTAACCTTGTGGTGATCAATACAGGAAGGCAGAAAGAAATAGGACTTCCCGTCCTCCTCATCCTCCCACAGCGTAATCAGGTTATTACTCTGCTGGGTAGACACTCGCAGGACAGGTACGCCATCCGCCATCTCCAGAATTACACTATTGTTTTGCAGAACATACAGGTAACACAGTGCCATGATTATGGCCAAAGCCAACATAAGCCCCATGCAATATCTCTTCCGCATTACGCTTTCTCCTTTTGGGGATGAACAGTCTTCTCACCTGATACCTTCCGGTAAAGTGCCACTGTCTGCCCTACCACATCATCCCAGTTATATTTCCCGCAGATAAAGTCCACGCTCCTGCTGCCATATTCCTTCACAATCTCAGGATTTGCCAGCATATATTCCAGCTTACTCTTTAAATCCTTCACATCTCCTTTACGGAAAGTAAATGCCTTATCTTCCGTCACCTCTGTATTCTCACAGATATCACTGACCAGACAGCAGTTGCCGTAACTCATGGCCTCTAAAAGTGTGAGCGCCATACCTTCCACATCACTGGGCAGTACAAAGGCGTAGGCATTGGAGTAGAGTTCCTCCAACATCTGTCCCTGTACGAAATCTGTCATAATGATTCTTTCATCCCGGGCTGCCATCTGGTGAATCTGCTCCATATATTCCATGGCCTGGCTGCTGCCGCCGGCAATCACCAGCTTCTTATCCGTCTGAATCTGCCCAAACGCTTCTATCAGATAATGCAGTCCCTTCTCCGGCACAATCCGGGCAAGAAACAGGAAATAACCTTCCTTCTCCAGTCCGTATTTCGTCCTGATCAGCTCCGCTTCCTTAGGCATCGGTCTGCTGATGCCATTGGGGATATAAGTAACCTGTCTGTGATAAGTATCCGCAAAATACTGCTTAACATTCTCCGACAGCACAATCACTTCGTCCGCATATTCAGCCGCCATCTTCTCTCCGAATTTGATCACAAAAGAAGCAAAATTACCCCACTTGGCCCGCTGCCAGTCCAATCCGTGAACTGTCACCACAATTTTACGTCCCAAAAGTTTCGGTATCCAGAGCATGGCACAGGGCCCCTCCGCGTGGTAATGCAATACATCATACCTGTGAAAGAGCGCCATAACCGTGGCAAAAAAAGAATAAACGATGGCATTTAAGCTGCTTCGTCTGAACGTGGGCACAATATATACCCGCACGCCTTTATAGAATTTCCGGCCTTTCCATCCATACTCCTGATCGTATTTCTTGCCGGACACATGATGCCCGAAGCGATTATAGGCATCCACCTGATGGCCCAGCGCCGCCATCCGCACAGAAAGCTCCTCCACAACAACTTCCACGCCGCCCTCCCTGGAGGGAATTCTCTTATGGCCGATCATGGCAATACGCATGCCTTCCTTCCTTGCCTTTTTAAGTGCCTTATTCTCTCTGTGCACATAATAAAGGAAAGCAAAATTCGTATTCAGATAACGGGGCAGCATGCGCTTTGGATCCCGCAGAATCCGAAATACCCATTCCAGACACAGCTTCTGCATCCACATGGGGGCCCGCTTGGTGGTACCCGCCGTAAAATCAAAGGCCGCGCCTACCCCTAACATCAGTCCTTTCACTTTATGCCGGTGTTCATACATCCATATTTCCTGTTTGGGCGCCCCCAGCGCAACCCAGACAAAATCAGCTCCGCTGTCGTTGATCCTGCGGATAATCTCCTCGTCCTCTTCTTTCGTGAGTGTGCGGAAAGGCGGAGAATACATGCCTGCGATCTGTAACTTTGGATAACGTCTGGTCAGCACCTTCCGAAGTTCTGCCAGTGTACTCTCCGTACTGCCATAGAAGTAATGCCGGTATCCCTTTTCCGGGGACAGCGCAAGAATTGCCGGCATCAGATCCGGCCCCGGCACACGCCTGGCCTGTGTGAAACCTCTCTTACGGCTCACAATGGAGAGGGGCTGTCCGTCCGGCAGTGCCATGGCAGCACTGTTCTGTACCAGACGGTATTTCTTATCCCGAAAGGCCATCACGGTGGTGTGCACGTTGGAGACACAGATATAGTCTCCTTTCAATGCCTCCAGATTCTGTGTAATATAGGAAATGGTATGCTCCATATCCGTGACATTGATATTGGTCTTTAAAATCTTGCAATAGGTCAGTTGTTTATTCTGTTCCTTCTCAGGGTGTCTCACTGATTGCTGTCCTCTTCCTTTCTCTGCATCCCATACCGGATACCCCTATAAGCGCACCGGCAGCTGCGCCAATCAATATGCTTCCCAGATAATATCGAACCGTCTCAAGGCCCACAGCCTTGCCGGTTATCACCTGCATGGGCGTCTGTGCATCTTTGTAATTCATAACGCGGTATCCCGCATAAGCCGGGTCATCTTCCCTCTCAAGATAAACGGAGGTCTCTTCCAGCCCATCCGTATAGAAGCGCTGCACCACATAACCGTCAGGTTCTTTATAAAACACAGCGCACAAAAGGCCGCCGGCCACACATCCTGCCAGCACTGCCGTCATAATCCCTTTTCTATGTGCTTTCCAGACCGCTCCGGCACGGGTAAACAGCAAATCCGGCAGCCCGGTAAAAGGAATCCATATCTCTCTCTGAAATACCGGCAAAATGCAGTACTCCTTCTCTTCGTCCTTTTGCTGAAAAAGCAATGCTCCCAGGAAAACCAGGGTAATATTTTTGAAAGAAGTATTAAATAACAGTTGTTCCGTCCATCCTGCGGCCAGGAAACATACCAGTATCACCAGTTCCCGGGTCTTCTGCCTGTGGGTCAAATGAAACAATAGTGCAAAATAACCTGTTATAATAATGGCAATCGGAATCAGCCCGTAATTAATATAGCCCATCACATAAGAATTGTCCATGGTCATGGAGGATTTCACCACCTGGGAAATGTCCATCCCAAACAAACTCCGGTACTCCGGTACCAGAAACTGATCCGCCAGCCATATTCTCGTATTCAGCAGGGCATTAAGCGCCTGTACCCTGTCACAGATAGGATTATCATATAACAGTTTCGGCAGGACAAAGGATAAAACCAGACATACCGGCAGCACCAGATTGGCCAGCGCCTTCTCCAGAATACAAAAGCGCGGTCTGATCTGTACATAGAGGCAGCCAGTCAAAAGCACCGCCACAATACCAAACCCCGTATAGCTGACAGAATACAAAAATACCAGCAGGTTACCGGCCATCAGCAGAATATAGTGGCGCAATCTGTACCTTTCCCCCATCTCATAGAGAATCAGCGCACAGAGCGTCAGATAGGTAATGTGCAGGATATTCGGATGGGTAAATCCCAGACTCCAGCGGAAAATATGACCAAGCCCCATCTTGGCATGCACCCGGTAGATGGTGTGTTCCAGACGGAAGAAGGAAAAAATACTCAGAAATACAGAACAGACTGCCCATACCCACAGTCCCACATGAAACACCTTTTTCACGCTGATTCCTTTCATGCCAAGCACCAGAAAAGCCACAAACAGAATTCCAACCGCACGGGAACGGCAATACACCAGCGCTGTCATAGAAAACAGAATAGTCAGTACGGAAAGCTGTTTCCCGGTATAGGACGAAGCCAGAATCTTTAACAGACCGCACAAAAGACCCGGCACCACCAGCAGGAGAAACAGCTTCTGTCCCTCATAGAATCCCAGTCCCTTGGCCAGGGATAGGAGTATAAAAAAGCCCCAGAAAAAAGCTTCTTCCATTGTCATCTTCATACCTGTCTGTTTCGCCAGATTGTTCATGTTACCTCCATGTTAAAACACTTTAAGTGCCGGACCCAGCGCCCAGGGATAGGCACCGTACCTCTGCGGATACCGGGCAAATCCCTCACATTCCCCGGAACAGTCATAAACTCGGCCATCATGAATGGATTTCTCCAGAGAATCCCTGCCGCGCACAAAAGCCTCTCTGTAGTTGTCTCCCACAAGAATCTTCAGCTCTATCCCCTCTTTGAGTGCCGCACAGATCATCCCCGTAACAGAGGTATCCCTGGGGCCTTCCAGTGCCTGTAACTGCCAGGAAAAGCCGCCATCCGGCCGCTGGTAGACAAGCACCTCATCCACAAGCCTGGTAAAGGGCTCTTTCAAGCGTATCCTGCCATAATCCGAGAGGAAACACTTGGACATCCCCCGGAGCACCCAGCCTGCCGCCCGGCCCCAGCCGATCACACCATATTTACAGCCATCTGTCATATCATAGCCATGGTAGGGAAGTCCGCTTACCCCATCCATTCCATAGGCCAGAAAATTAGCAATCTGTTTCACCGCCAGTTCCATACATTCCTGTCTGTCAAAAGTCATACCATACCGGTACAAAAACGGACAGACAAGCCCTAACGTATCCGCAAACACATATCCATTGTCCTGCCCCGCCCGATAAAGAAGACTGCCTGCCTCATCTTTGGCATACTCCATGGCAAAAGTCGCCATCTTATCTACTGCCTCACGATATTGTCTGATGCGTATATCTTTTTCTTTTGATTCTTTATCCTCCTGGGACGAAAGACTCTGATACTGTTCCAGAAATGTTTCCCCTGCAACCAGATCATCCAGAAAATACAAGGGCATCCCCTTTTTGCGCCATCTTTCAAAATACGCCGTCAGCGCACTCTCAATCTGCTGTATCTCCTGCCGTATTTCTTCCTGTGTCTGTCCTTCGTCCCATTCCTTCTCCTGCCAGCCTTTCCCACACATGGATGCAAGATCCGACCGGCAATGCCAGAGGCCGCTTGCAAGCAGTCCCGTAGGCCAGAAAACCAGGTCCTCCGGTGCTGTCTTCCGGCCAAGAAAGATTTTTTTGACACAACGTTTCAGCCTGGTTTTGGTATCCCAGACCCCATAGCTCATCAGTTCCTTACAACCATTTTCAATCAGAAGAGTCTTATTCATGACAACCTCATTTCAACGTACATTCCTATATTCTATCTTCTAAACCCCGGTATCTTCTGCACCACCACATTCCACAGATAGGAAAACTCCTCCGTCCTGTGAAAGACCAGCAGGAATACCGCATTGTACATCACTGTTACAAGCAGTACCATAGCCGCAAAGGTAACGATTGTCACCTGTCCCATAACCACATTGCGGACAGGTATCATCACCAGCGCCACCAAAAGCACCGCCGCTATATATTTCAGGGAATCCATAAAATAAGGCCATGCTTTCCTGTCAAAACATACCCGGTAGATAATCACCGGCCGGATCAGATTAGCCAGGATGCCAGACACCAGTGTGCCCACATATACACCTGCCACCCCCATCTTCTGTACCAGAACAATGGACACCACCAGATTGATGCCCCCCTGTATCAAGGGCAGATACCGGTCCTGTTCAAAGAGCCCGGAAGCAATCTTAAAGTTAAGCAGCACCGTACGGCCGCCTTTCAAATAAAAATCCACCACCAGAAGCGTTACCACAAGTTCACCGAGCGCCCAACTCTCATCCAGCCACAGTCCCCCGATCAGCGGCGACAAAAGATGCCAGAATCCCACCGCACCGAAGCCGAACAGCCAGCAGGCAAAGAAACGATACACTTTAAAAAGCTGGTATTGTCTCTCCCTGGATTCCGTGGCTACCAGATTGCCAAATCCGGAAATCACAGAATCAAAGATGATATTTACAAAGTTTCCCACATAGGTGATGATATAAACATAGTTGTCCACGATGGCCGAAGTGTCCACATTGACAAAGGAAGCAATAATAATCTTATCTGTCTGTAACCTCGCCACATCACCGATTTTATGACAAATCAGCGCTTTCGTTTTGGTGGCTACCACCTGGGTCTCATCCCTGGTCAGTTTCTGCACATCTTTATCCTTCAGATAAGGATATATCCTGCCAAGATAGACACTCACAAAAATCTTCTGTAAAAGTTCCACCAGAGACTGAGCCAGCAGGTACCATAAAAAGTTCCTGGTAAACACCAATACCACAATCTGCACCATTGTGACAACAATCTTGGTCACCGTGGTGATATTGGTCTGGATATAATTCTTCTGTTCGGCGTTCACAAGACTGTACTTATAAGTCACAAAATAACTGATAACTGTATTGAACAGAAAAATATAATAATACAGCGTCAGTTCCTCTATGGTGAGTCTGCCGGGATTTTTAAGAATATATTTCAGAAAGGGGGAAATTGCGATACCAAGCACCGTGATCACACCGGCAATGGCAAGATAGGCCCTCTTATAAAACCGCATGTAAGACTTGATCTTCTCCCGGTCACCCTGCGCCACCGGCTTGTAAAGGCTGTAATTGAGGGCCGTGCCGATTCCCATCTCTGTCAAAGACAGCACGCTCAGCACATCGGTATAAATACCGTTGACTCCCAGAAGCGTCCTGCCAAGCATCCGGATGAAGATGTCCCTTTGCAGGAAATTCATCAGAATGATTACAAAATTACTGACAAAGCCGAATATGATATTTTTCCTGGCCTGTTGTATTCTGCCCATAGCTCAATTCCCACTCATTTCCCTACCGCTTTATGCTGCATCATGACCGGTGCAAAGACTGCCACAGTTTCCGGATCTCCTCTCCGGCTTCCCCGGCCCTTCGACAATAAGACGGCATAATCTCCTTAAGCCGCCCACGGATTTCCTCTTCCCGCTCCATCATCCAGTCATAAGCGCCGATCAGCTCCTCCGGATCTGACAGGGACTGCACCGGCAGCACATAATGTTCCTCCGTGCCGAACAAATCCCTGGCTATCCCCCTGGCTTTCACGGAATACCCCACCACCAGGGTAGGCACCATGGAAGAATAAGCCGCAATGGTGGCATGGGTTCTGGCACCGATAAAGGCCCGGCATTTTGAGATAATGTATTTTAATCTCTGACAGGACATATCTTCAAAAAGAACCACCCTGTCATTGTCCCTGTATGCTTCGTAGAGTTCCTGAAGCGTCAGCCTGTCATCGTTGTAATTCCACATCACATGAGGAATCAAAGCGATAGAATAACTACTGTTATTTAGAATATAATCCATCAGCTTACGGTAATTGGCAACCGTAATGCCCTGCACGGTCTCATTTCTGACAATCATAGGGCTGATGTTGATACCAATGGTCTCCCCTTCCCGGAAATCTGCCGGCAAATCAAAAGCCTCCGGCTTCAGATAAAAAGCCGGATCCGGATACAGCTTCACATTTTCCACCACACCGGCATCCTGTAACGCCTGGGCCGTGATGGATTCCCGGGGCGTAATCAGTGCATAGCGTTTCATATCCGCCACCACCTCCGGATCCTGTAACAGTTCCGGCTCCAGGGAACATCCCCACAAAACCGTCTTCGCTCCCGCCCGGTTGAACGTACTGTTAGCCGTAATCGCTTCTTTTTTGGACAATTCATAACAGTACATATCGCCGCCTATGGAAAGGTAGAGAGGCGCCAGTTCTTTGCCCAGCACCCTGTGAAAGCGATAGCGCATAAAAGATTCCGGATCATGGAAAATCTTACGCCAGGCATAATACCACACATGGGCAAAAAAATGCTCCGCAATCTTACGTTCCTGCAAAATATCGCACAGAGGCTCCACCGAATAGAATCTGTCCTCCCGCTCACTGTTGGTCACCAGAAGCTTGGGAATCTCCTCCAGCATATGGCAGGTACTGTTGACGATAGCCTCACAGCCATGATTACCGCTTCCCCCATGTAAATACATGACAAGTCTGTCATTTTTATATTCCATATTCCTGTATCCTTCCATAACGATTCCGACAAGATTAGGATGTCCGAAACACTTCCTTTATACCCTACTTGGAGCCCCTGCCCTTCAGTACAGCCCCCACAGTCTTAAACAAAATCTTGATATCCAGCCCAATCGACCAGTTATCAATATATTCCAGATCCAGGCGCACCACCTCATCAAAATCAGATATATCACTGCGGCCGCTGATCTGCCACAGGCCCGTGAGGCCGGGCGTCATGCTGATCCGCCTTCTGTAATGGGAATTATACTGCTCAAACTCGTCCTCCGTGGGCGGTCTTGTGCCCACCAGACTCATATCTCCCCGCAGAATATTAAAAAACTGCGGCAGTTCATCAATGCTGGTCTTGCGGATAAACCTGCCCACCTTGGTAATCCGGGGATCGTTCTCCATCTTGAACATCAGTCCCTGCATTTCATTGGCTTTCTCCAGCTCCTTCTTGCGCGCCTCCGCATCTATATACATGGAGCGGAACTTATAAATCTTAAACCGGCGGCCGTTCTTGCCGATTCTGGTCTGGGCAAAGAAGACCGGCCCCGGAGAGTCTATCTTGATGGCAAGCGCCACAAAAGGCACGAGCAGGGCCGTGATCAGGATTCCCACCACTCCTCCTGCAATATCCATAATCCGTTTGAGGGTCATCCGGCGATAATCATAGTGGGTGATAGAATAGGTCATAACCGTATATCCCGCAAAACTGTCCACCGTAATCTCCCGCTGTCCGGCATCGATAATATCAATATTATAATGGCAGATCACGCCCATGGATTCCAGGTCATAGATGATATGCTTCACATACTGCTTGTCCATATCCGGCAGATTGATAAATGCCTCATCCAGTGCCATCTGTCTGGCCAAAGAAAGCACATCGGAACCGTCTGCCAGCACCTTGATACCGTCCACCACCACACCCTTGCGGTCTTCGTCCACACAGGCCAGCGCTACAATCTCATAATTAATATCCAGCTTTTCCCGAAGCTGGGCCACTGTCCGGCTCATCACACTGTCTCTGGTGATGACCATGATCTTGACCAGATTGGACTCCGAGGTCAGATAAACCCGCAGAAACCGCTTCATGACCAGGCGTACCAGCCATACAATAATCACATCAAAGACTGCAAAGTATCCCCAGACCATTCGGGAGAACGCGGCGCCGCGCTGAAGCATGAACAGTACACTGGCCGCACCCAGCACCATAAACAGGTTAAATTTGAGTACTGCCACAAATTCCACCAGGACGCCCCGTTCCAGGAAACTTCTGTTCCAGTCCAGGAGAAAACTGTACATAGTACAAAACAACAGGAAAAACACGCACACCAGCGCATGTATCTCCGGTTCCTGTACCCAGGCGAACTTCCGATAACGCAGAAGAATGGCCGCCACGTATGCAATTACAATACAGAGCAGATCCGAAAACAACAGACAGTAGCTCTCAATGATCTTTTTCTTCCGATTCATAGTCCTTGTACTCTTTCTTTAGCAGATACTATATCTATTTAGCATACCATTTTTCTATGAGAATATCAAATGCATCTGCCCTCGGGCGTCACCAGCGTCCAGCCCTCCCACAGCTTCTGCATCTGTTCTGGTATACATACCTGCGTATTCTTGTGGATGGAAGGCCGTACCATTATCTTATCCTCATGGCCGTTCAATCTGGCTCCCCAGAAGCTGAATGTGCTGTTGGCGCAGATGTTATGCCTGCAATAGCTCATCAGCATCATATCATAAAAACTGTTATCTCCACGATTCCAGTCAACAATCCGATACTCTTTTCCCTGATACTTTGAGCGCACATAATCGCTGTCGTCCGAAAACAGATAGAACACCGGGTTCTCATAATTTTCCCTGATAGATCGGATAGCGCTTTCATAATAATTCTCCGTACAGATATTGCCAAACATCTGGATATTGGCCGCATCCAGATAATCCCCCCGGCGGATGTGCACACTGACAGAGACTGTCCGTTCCATCTCCTCCACCATTTCCATATTGCGGGGATCTGCACTTTGCGGAAACTGTATCTCAGACCGAAGTTTCCCAAGAATATCCGCATAGTAAGCCTCACAGGCCCAGTACCCCACCAGATACTTACTGTCCCAGTCAAAGATTTCCGGGTGGTACATGTCTGTCTCCTCGAAGATAACAGCCGAAGCCGGATTTATCTTTCTCCTGATTTTCTCCGCGACTCCTTCTTTCTCTTCATACTGCCTGCCCAGAAGCGTCCGCACTTCCTCCCTGGAAGCTTTCTTCAAGGGCAGATTATCAAACCGGTCTAATTCCAACATTCTGGGCGCCTGCATGGTCTTCTGCATCTTTTCACCAAACCAGGAAGTGTCCAGTCTTACCTCTTTTCCCAGAGTCTCAAATTTCCGGTACAGGGCATATTGCTGCATCTGGTTTCCCAGGCCGCCCATCAATCGCACAATAATCATCCGTTATCTCTTCTTTCTGTCACAGTCTGCACTTCCCATACAATCCTGCCACTTCCTTGCAAACACATACTTTATTTTCCCATGTATTTTAATCATTTCCTGTCATACACTTTCAACATCCCCCGGACAATCCCCGGCCAGATGCCGCCCGGATGCCTTGCCGCCAGATAGAGCAGTCTGTTCGCCTTCCCGCTTACCACAATCCTGGTATCCCGCAGCCGCTCCCGGTTCTCCCGGCCACCCAAAATTTCCCGTATTCTCGCCCGATATCCGGAATCGGGATTACGCAGTTCATTCTTCAACACATAGAGAAGCAGATAACAGTATTCTCTGTCCACCGCCTGCGTCCCGTCAGGCGCCTGTTTCTCCGCGGCCGCCCTGGAAAGACAACGCATCAGTTTCCGTACACTCTCATAAATCCCCGTATCATACCGGTGGATAATGGAACCTTCCACATAACGGTAATGATAAAACAGCGCTCCCTCCATGACCACCACCCGGGTACTGTTCAGAAACGCCGGGTACATCATATTGGAATCATCCCCAAAGCGGATGCTGTAATCATAATATTTCTCATTGTCCGTAAAGACAGACTTCTCACACAGCTTCATACAACGTGACAGGGAAATCACCTTCTGTTCCTGCCCGATCAGTCTGGCCAGTATCTGCGATTGAAGTTCCTCCCCCTGATAAACACCAGGATTGGCCGTACTGTATACAGGCTCCGTGGTCTTCTGCTTCTCCAGCAAATGGTTGCAGCAGATAATTTCCCCCGGCTTTCCCGTCAGATGAGCCGCCATCCCGGTAAGCATAGCCGGCTCCACATAATCGTCACTGTCAACGAACATATAATAATCCCCTGCGGCCGCCTCCATGCCCGTCACACAGGCCGCCGTAGGGCCGCCGTTTTCTTTATGGATTACCTTCACCCGCGCATCCCTCTGCCCATAATCGTCACAGATCCTGCCGCTGTCATCCGTGGAAGCATCATCCACAAGAATGACCTCCATATTCTGATAATCCTGGGAAAGGATACTGTCCACACATTCCCGCAGGTAAGCTTCTTTATTATAGACCGGCACGATTACGCTGATCTTGCAGGATTCTCCTGTCATCCTTATCTCCTCCATGCATGCAATCCATGATAAAGCCATACATACAGTCCCGGCAGGCAGTAGAAAAATCTCGCCTTAATCAGATACCCTCCCGGCAGATAAGCGGTGCTTTCCGGCACCCGGAGCTGCTCTTTGAGTTTCTCCCTGCAAACCGTGAGGTATGCCTGCGCCTTTCGGCGCTCCTTTCCGGAACACATGGCAATCTTTCCCACTGTTAGAATAACGGATGTTATTATCTTGCCGGCCATCTGTGGTTTCAAGCCCTTATTCATTGCCAGAATCGACTCTGCGGCCATCTCCCAGCATCGTATCTGATCCATATAGGAGGGGGTAAAGGGCCTCTGCATCACCCCGGCGGGATTCTGATAATAGCCATATCCCGGATACTCTGTCTCCACAGCCTTATTAAGATGAGGCAGAAGATCCACCAGAAACAACATATCCTCTCCCACCGTAAGCCCTTCCCGAAACCGCACATGGTCAATCAGCTGCCTGCGGTACAGTTTGCTCCAGCAGCGGCAGTTGTCCTTAAGAATACTGTCTGTCAGGTACTGTTGTCTGTCATAACAATGCTCTTCTACTGTCGCGGACATCCTTTCTGTCTCTCCGCCTGCACCGTTTATGCCAACAATCTCCCCGGACACCGTCCTGCATACCCGTTCCCATTGCGCTTCCGTCCCCCAGACCGCAAAACGGCAGCCCGCCAGATCGCTGTCTGTGGCCATGATTCTATCATACAGAAAAGAAATCGTACCGGAACACAGTCTGTCATCCGCATCCACAAAGGTAAGAAACATCCCTCTGGCCTGCTTCATGGCGTAATTACGCGCCGCCGACACCCCCACATCCGCCAGTGTAAACACCTGTAGATTCCCATACTTTTCCTGTAAATGCCCACAGATATCGGCTGTCCTGTCTGTGGAGCCGTCATTGACAATCAGGATTTCCAGGTTATCATAAGACTGGTTCACTATGCTGTCTATACAGTTTTCCAGATATGCCTGTCCGTTGTGGACCGGCACAATCACACTGATCAACTCTCTCTTCATCTGCCAAGCACCTTCTCATAGATTCCAAGCAGGGTCCTCATGTTTTCCTCAATCCCAAACTCTGCCGCCACTTTCTTTCGCGCCGCACTGCCAAGCCGTCTGCATAAATCCTCATCCTCCAACAGACGAAGCAGGGCTGTTTCCAGGGCCGGCGCATCTTTCACAGGCACCAGCAGGCCCGTTTCCTCAGGCAGAATCATCTGCGGAATCCCGCCGGTATCTGTGGCTATAATACCGCAATAGTAGGCCATGGCCTCCAGAAGAGATATGGACTGGCCTTCAAAATATGACGGCAATGTCAGAATTCTGCACCGTCTTAGACATTGTATCTTCTCTTCTCCGCTGACCCAGCCCAGCCAGGTAATATGCGCCGGATCTTTCGCCGCTTCTTCTTTCAGTGTCTCATCCTCCCAGATACCGCCCAGATAAAGATGGAAATCGGGAAATCTCCGTGCCAGAGCCGGCACACAGGCAAGCAGTTCCCCGATGCCCTTTTCCCTGCACAGCCGCCCCAGGAATAATACTTCATGATTGTCATAGTCTTTCTCAAAAGCCGCCGGAACCGCAATGGAATCGGGAAGAACCGTAATCTTTTCCCGGCCTATTAATTCCCCGAAGAACTCCCGCCAGACAGGCGCCAGTACCAGAAAGGCATCTCCCATGGAAAGTACACGCCTGATTTTTTCCCGGCCCTTCTCGTCCTGTTCCTGATGATAAAAAGTTTCAAAATCCCCTCCATGCTGGTGGATGACTATTTTTTTATGGAATCGTTTTGCCGTCCTGATAAAAAAGCTCTTGCGCCGATAACTGTTATCGGAAGCCATGTTCACATGCACAATATCATAATGCGGAAGCACCAGCAGAAAATGCAGATAAGCAGTTCCGGCTTTTAAGAGCTTGCGGAATTTCCCACCCTCCACCATGGTGCCGATATAGCGCAGACTGATTTTCCGGTCCAGTCCCGCCTCATAATAATTATTCACCACACCGGAGATACCGCCATGCACACAGCGGGCCGGGCCGATCATCAGCACACGCATCAGGTATCCCTCCGTTCCAACACATCCATGCCCCAGTTTTCCAGCCAGAGAACAGACCCCATAATCATCAGCAGATAGTTTCTCCCGATATAAGGAGATATCAAATGCGCTTCCACCACCGTGTAGACCGCAAAGGCCGCAAAGAGCACCAGCCCGCAGCCGTCTTTCTTCCTGTAAAACTGCCATAAAAGCGCCAGGCACACTGCCAGATATAATATACCCGGAATCACGCCATAACGGTAAAAGAGTTTGACCCATCCCATGTCAAAATAATATTCCATATTTTCTTCTCTGGAAAACAGCGACCAGGTCTGTACCATACCATCATTCTGTGCCGAGTCCGTCAACGTGACAATCCTGCCGCTCAAGAAACGGTCAAGCCTGCCAAGCGCCACAATATGGGCATTGTCCCGGGGATTCTCATAGAAAAACTCATTCCACTGGGCATCCCGCACCCTCTGGGCCGAAAATGCCGCGTCCACGGAAAACCCGATACACAGGGCAAGAATCAGCAGACCGCATAAATATACAAACTTCTTCTCCCGCAGTTTTTTTCCCACAGACATCACAAAAGCGCCCGCAATAAAAGCTGTGGTGATAATCATACTGGTTTTGGAACCTGACAGCAGATATACTCCCACATTTAACACCATGAGGAAAAGATAGAAATACCATTTCATCCTGTCAAACCAGATATAAACTCCCAGCGCCGCCAGCATGAAGAACATACAGGAAAGCGCATTAGGGTGTCCCATACCCAGGGTATAGCGTGTCTCCTCCTCTGCTTCCTCACCCACATAGCGGGTCTCCTCCGCCGCCTGGCGGCCATAAGCCTGCGTCAGGCTGATATCCCCGTAAATTCCCGTCACGGAAAGAAACACAATCACCACACATCCGGCCAGTGTCACATAAAAAGTATACTTTAGCATCTGCCGCAAAGGAATATCCTTACAGGCCGCCACAAAAGTCACGATACGAATGATATCATTGGCTCCCGTAATCCGATAAGAAATAAGACCCACTGCCTCGAAGGCAAAGATGACCGCCCACTCTTTCAGATCATACTTTGTCAACAGTATCTTGGCCGCAAAAAGAAGAAAGGTTATCCGGAACAGATAGCCTTCTATGGGATTGGTACAATTGCTCTTGTCGATAATGACCACCAGCAGTTCTATGGTCAGCCCGGCATAAAAAAGAAGCCAGGGAATACGACTTTCCTCTCTCAAACGCCTGTATAATGTTCCCATCATCATTTCCTTCCGTGTAACACCTTCGCTATCATACCATGCAGACGCCGCAGGGCCTGTCTGCCGGCAAGCCTTGTCCTTTTTACAAAAATGCCTGCTTTCCCCACCTTCGGCGCCATCAGAAAATCATACTCTTCCTGATGTTCCCTAAGATACAGAGGATAACTTTCATCTATCTCCACCCGTACAAACTTCGCGTTACGGTCGAAGATGTCTTCCCCGCACAAAAGCCTGTCCACCGCCTCATTAAGATAACGTTTGCTATTATATTCCTGATGGGCTGCCGCCTGTACTTTTACGCCAATGCGTTTGGCCACATCCCGCTCACCGTCGCCGCCCATATAGCCGAAATGCCAGCCGCCGTCAGCCACCCGCACGCTTCTTGGATCTGCAGGGGACACTTCCCGCAGGTATACGATACCCTCTTTCGGCAGATTACCGAAACTACAGATTTTGGTGCCAAGCCACTGCTTCTTCTCCACGCCGGGAAATTCCCCCGTGATGGACAAAAGGCTGCCCGAAATCTCCTCCATATTCAGGAAACAGTAGAACATTCTCTGGGCCAGGTGATAAATCTTTCCCGGATCAAACTCCCGGATGACCCGCAATAGGGTCTCCGGGTTCGGAATCTCATCCACATCACTGAAAATAATGATATCCTCCGGCTTACAATCTGAAAGAGCGCGGATTAACTGATTCTTCTGGTACTTATCGCGCTCATGGGTGGTCACACCGCTCATGGGGGAATCCTCCACCGCCACGTAGCGGATTTTATCCTTGAATTTATCAAAAAGGCCGCGGTTCTGTGCAAAAATCATTCTCTTATCTTCTCCGGAAAAAGTCACCGTGGACTCCTCCAGCACAAAATAATCCACATAAGGATCCATAATCTCCATCCGCAGTTTCAGAATATCCAGTTCATTAAAAAAAGGAATACAATCAAATACCATATCGTTTCTCCATCTTTTTGTACACCATTTGTACATCAGATTCTGCTATTTTCTCCAGAACAAAAGCGGTCTTATAATGTCCTTGCATCTGCGCCACCGCACCTTCCAGGGATTCACAAACCGGGGATACTGTTCATTCCTGCCCCTCCATTTATGAAACAAAAAGGGCGCCTCCACATCCATGATTTCCGGAATCATATGCTCATGGCCAAAGTATTTTGCCACCTCAATGGGTGCAAACCGCATCCCCGCATCCTCGATCACATTCTTATATTTACAGCACAGGAAAGTGTCCTCATTATAGTTGTCATCTTCCATCTTCTCCCACTTCAGACCCGCCTGCCCCGGGAAGTCCAGCAGCTTTTTGCTGCGGATGGATACGCTGTTGCCCACCCGGCAGATTTCTCCCTTCGCGTCCCGATAGGCATAATCATTCTGGGGAAGGGGCCAGGGTGACCCGATATAGTCATAGGCAAGAAATTCATCCTGCCAGCTCTCCGGATGCACCACAAAACCATCCGCATGGACCAGAAGCACATACTCTGTATGAATATGCTGCCCCAGTTCATACACCATTTTATAATTAAACTTATCAATATTATCCAGTTTCGTGGTGTGGGAATACCGTATGGTGCGAGGCAGTGTAAACGGTTTCCTGTGAGTGATCAGCACCACATCACCAAAGTTAATCCCCCGCATACTGTACTCCATGGCCCGGATGGTCTCATAGATATCCACACTAGTCATGGCCGCCAGGGTCACATTGGGCAGATTCAGTTTCTTTTCCGTTGATTGCGTTTCCTGTTTCATAACAATCCTCAATCCGTGCTTTCCAGCCTCACGTAAGCTTTGTGATAATATTGCATAACCGCCAGATTCAGCCAGTTCTCCTGATCCGTGGACAGATCGTCAAAGGTGAACAGGGCAGGTCTGGCACTGTAAGGTTTCAGTTCCACATCCACAATGTTCTCGTCCACATAAATCTCATGCCGCTCCATGGCTTCTGCATAAAATGTCTGTGCATCGCCGTTTACCAGGGAACGGGCCGCGGAAAGGGCTGTGTAGGTGTTTTTATCGGCAGTCAGTATCCAGACTGCCAGTACCAGAAGCAGACAGACCACTGTCATTGTGTTTCCTGCCCGTTCTAAGAAACTTCCCAACGCGTCCGCCGCAGTCTGACCTGGCTTTCTATGACTGAAATACCCCAGCCAATATGCCGTCGCAGCAAACAGTCCCAGATAATATACCATCTGAATAATATTATCCACTCTGGCAAGTCCCACCATACCCACCGCATAAAGCGTTGGGGTAAACATGGCAGATATCACACAATATATGCCTACCGTCACCCACACCGGATGGGCAAACGTCTTATCCGAGGCTTTCATCATCCTCCAGAGAACCGGCAGAAGCGCCAGCCAGATCAGTATCACAAAGGCAGGCGTCCAACGGATCATAAACACCACTGCATAATAAAAGGACAAAAGCACCGACGCCACCGCGGAATAACCCGTGGAGGGATCCAGGGTGCTTCGCACCAGATTCCCCGGTGCCATGGTATTGCATAGAAATCCTGCACTGCCCGTAACAAGAGGCAGACAGACCACCCATATCTTCCTGCGGTTGGTGACAATGGCATAAAGCAGAAGGAGTACCATAAAAATCTCCGCCTGCAACCCTGTAATCAGGTTGCCGCCTCCCACAATCACTGCCAGAACTGCCGCCAGGATACTGTAACAAATCTCCCGTTTCTTATCTGTCGTCCACAACGCCCCGGAAACTGCCGCCAGCGTAAAGAACCAGACGGACTGCATCAGAATATAGTGGGTGGAACCATTATACCAGTAGATTCCCTCAAAAGGAGCCTCCAGCACCTGATAGAACATAAACAGAATCATGAAAAGTACAAACGCAGACTGTGTCCGGTCAGCTCCCAGCCACTTCCTGAAAATATGCCTGCCCAGCGCAAAGGTAGATGCGGCAAACATGCCAATCATGATAACCGGCACCACCCAGGCAATCTCATAATGGAAATTCATGGGACATAAGGCCATCAGAAAGCAGGATACATAAGTACCCTGCCAGTTCCGGTAAAATTCCATGGTCTGCCGCCAGGCTGTCTGCACCGCTTCCCGGTAGGAACCCGTGGCAAGCCAGGTATCATGCACCTGTCTGCCGTAGTCGTAATCGTCAATACACATGACATTGTACTTTCCAAGCCACAGCAGGGGAATCAGTGAAATCACAAGCAAAACCAACGCGCCTGTCATCATCTGCCGGGAAGTCAGCGTCTGCAAAAAACTCTGCCTGTTCAGCCCGCTATTCGATTTGTCTCTTTGCCAAACACCACTCATATAAACAGTTCCCTTTTTATCCTCTATTCCCTGAAACAAGTCAGTTTTGTACGTGCAATACTCTCTTCAATCTTCGCTCCACACCCCGGGCAATCTTGCACACATAAGCCTTTTTATAAACATACCATGCATGAGCCCGCAACATGGTAAGCCGCGCCCCCTGGGGCCGCACATTCAGTTTCTTATATTTCGCGGAAGTTTTCTTATAACGCTGTAATTCTTCCCGGCACTCCTTTGCCGTAAACATCCTGCCTTTTCTATCCATATAATGAAACAGGCTGTAGATATTCTGCTCCGATGCCCAATAGCCGTCAGAAACATTATGTCTTGCCCAGTACTTGGGGGCTATGGCAAATTGTAAGGTCTCACTGGTATGCGCCGGCAGACAGGCAAAAGAAGAGTTGGAAAGCAATAAATAATAGGCGTTCTTTAATGTTACATAATCCTTGCCAATATCAAAATGATGGGCCTCAATTCCCGGCAGCATCTTCTGTGCCGTCTCCACATCATCCGTAATAATCACAAACTCCATATCCGGACGGATTTTCTTCATCTCTTCCATGCCGTGAAGCCAGTATTTCCGGTTGATCAAAAGCTCCGGACTGCCTGTGTACTCTCCGCCCCGCATATTGATGACACACAGGTTCTCCCTGCTGTACTCATAGGAATCATATTCCGGCTTCACCCTAAGCCACTGTTTTACCTGCGGCAGATATTTAATAAAATAAGACTCATCCTGCATATTCCCGTAAATCAAGGTATTGTCTTCCACCTGATGAATCTTCGGATCCGCACCTGCCACATAACAGCCATGGGTCAGATCGTGTCTGGAATTGCCGATAAAGAGGCGGTCTTCCACATCATGACAGACACGGAATTTCTTCTTTTCCTCTTCCGTGATCACATGTCCCAGGTCTACATCCATAAAGTACATGCCCCTGTCACTGTGTATATTAACTGCAAACCGCTCCTGTCCTGCCGTGCCGAACTCATAGCCGTTCTCCAAAGCCACTGCCCTGGCCGTCACATAACAGAAAAGCTGATTCCCCAGACCCTGTCCGTTGATAAATTCTGTTCCTATCATCCGCTTTTTGTATACCCTTTCTTTTCATCAATCTATATCATACAGCATTTATTGCCGCAGTGACGTTTCCGTAATCTTTCCGTTCTCTACTTTATAGATTACATCACATTTGGCAATGGTGTTCAGTCTGTGGGCGATGATTACCATGGTCTTTCTGCCATGGAAGCTGTTGACCGCCTCCATCACTGCCTGCTCCGTATCTCCATCCAGTGCCGAGGTTGCTTCGTCGAATACCAGAATCTCCGGATCATGGTAAAGGGCTCTGGCAATGCCCAGTCTCTGTCTCTGCCCTCCGGAAATCCTGACACCTCTGTCACCTATAGTAGTCTCCAGTCCTTCCGGCAGCTCTTCCACAAATTCCTTGAGCTGGGCCTCCTCCAGCACCTCCCAGATCCTTCGATCATCAATCTTGTCCGCATCAATGCCGAAAGCGATATTGTCCCGGATGGACTCGTCAATCAGATAGATGGATTGCGGAATATATCCGATATGGCCAAGCCAGGACGCATAATTATCAAAAATGTTCTTCCCATCGCAGGTAATGGTTCCCGCCTGCACATGCAAAAGTCCCAGTAAAATATCCACAATCGTGGATTTGCCCGCACCGGAAGGCCCCATGATTCCCACCGACTGCCCCTTCTTTACTTCCATATGAGCATCCGTAAAAATCGGCTTATCCGTATTCGGATAGGTGAAGCTGATATGGTCTAACACAATCTTATCCGTCAGCTCCAACGAAGGTTTGTCCTCTGTCTCTGCACCGTCTAATCCGGTTACGCTGCCGTTTACATCCAACTTCATACTCTCCGTCAGATTTTCATACAGATAATCCAGACAGGGTTGCGTATAGGCAATCTCCGAGAGATAGGTATTGATACGATTGGTCGCCGGCATCACACGCACCGCCGCCACTGCAAATGTCGTCAACTGCTGAAACAATGCGGAAATATCGCCGCCCCGGGTCATATAAATCATAATAAACGACAGAACCGCCACAATAAAAACTGTCTCAATCAGAAGTCTCGGCGTATTGTTCATGACCGCATAATTTCTCGCCACATTGGCACCGACAGCGCCGCTTTCATAATAGTTTCGCACAAAAAACTCTTCCCGGTGCAGTACTTTTACGTCCTTTAAGCCATAGATGGACTGAATCCTCCACTTGGCTATTCTGGACTGGATTGTCTGATTCCTGCGTCCGATTTCATTCAGCCGCGGTTTCAATACCTTGGTGATAATCAATGTCATGCCCAAAAATGTAGCCCCACAAAATATTGTCATGGAAGGACTTTCCACCACCAACACAACACAGATGGATACCGCCACCACAATTTCCGTAACCATCTGGATCATCACCAGAATCAGCTGGAAAGCATTGGGGATATCACTGTCTGTCAATCGAAATACGGTGGGAATGTCAGCCCCCAGATATTCCTCGTAGGGCCTGTTTAGAAATTCCCGCATCACACGGCTGATCATGCGGTTCCGGTTGCGGGTCACAAAAGTATTCTGCACATAAGTCTGCAACAGAAGATACAGGTTCTTCACAATAAACAGCGTAATCATCGAACCCAATATGAGCATGATGAGTTCTCTGCCGGAAGATATTCTGATATGAAGAAACTCCATAATACGGATCACGTAGTGATTTTGCAAAATCTTTTCCGGCTCCATGATTGCCTGCACCAGCGGCACCATCATGGATACACTCAGAGTCTCCAGAATACCGCCGATTAAAATCATCACAGCCAGGCCCCCCAGCTGTAAGCGCTGTTTTTTATCAAAAAGATATGCTATTTTCTGTAACAATGTTACCTGCTCTTTCTTTTCTGCTTTGCTGGTATCACTCATAAATCAAAGATTCCTTCCATGGCTGTCCTGCTGTTTTCACACAGACACCTTCTGCATATCATCCCGGTAAAAGTCCTGACAGTCCCATCCGTTTAACCACTTAGGCGGCACCAGAATCGTCTTTACCGGATTGGGGTTCAGATAAGAGGCCCACCAGCTGAAGCTGCTGTTGGCAAGGATATGATGTTTACATTTGCTCATCAGGGCAAACTCTTCCTGGTCGCTGCCCTCCGGCAGATCCACCACAATCACATCCCCGGCAGCTTCTTCTGCCGTCCTCCGCCCCGCTTCTTTTCTGACACCACTGTCTGTAAACTGTTCCTTTGCCCATTCCTTATCATTGGTAAAGAGGAAAAACCGGCATCCCGGATACTGCTCACGCATCCGCCTCATGGCTTCCTGATAATAGGCTTCCGTACAGATACCGCCAAAAAGCGCCTGGTTCTCCGGTGTCAGATAATCTCCTCTGCGGATATGCAGACTGACAGACTGTGTGTCTGTTATCTCCCGCAGATAACCCTGTACCTGCTTCTGCAATGTCCGACTTTCCTCTGTCCCCGGCATCTTCTCATCCTGTGATATATTCTGCGCCGCCAACAGCCTGTCCACATTAAAGGCCGCCCTTACCTGATTGGCCACCGGCATAAAATACTTCTCCGTCTGCCAGTAACCTTCCAGATAAATATCATCCCAGGTAAAAATCTCCGGCTTAAACCGCTTGTCCTCCTCAAAATAGGATTTCCTTTTTCTCCCAAACAGTTTCCGCCTGACTCTGTGCCAGAACACAAGAGAGGCATCCAGCATCTGCTCGATTTCCTTTGGATCCGCCTTTTCATAAGTAATCCCAAAAGCCGACAGCGCCGGATCACGCTTCTCATCCTCCACAAATCCTGCCACATCGTCAATCTTTACTTCTTTCTGCAAATTCTGAAATTGCAGATATAAGGCATACTGGAACATCTGGTTCCCCAGCCCTCCTGCAAGCTGTATAATTACCATATTTTCTCCGTCCATCAGCCGTCATCTTCCGGCTGCATGAATCATCGCCTTTACCTTTCCTTTCAGGGGAACCACTATCCGCTCATTCCACCGCATCCTGCGGCAGTACCCTGTCGGAGACCTGAAAAAAAGTTCCATCTTCTTCCGGTCACGGGAATCTGCGAAAGGATCCCCAAAAGCCGTTCTGACCCTGTCCTCATCCCTGCGCAGAATATCCTCTATTTCTTTCAGGTACTCTGCCTGTTCCTGCAAATGTCCCGCCGGCTTATCATATAACTGATAATAAAAAAGAAGCAGTCTCTTATAAAAAAAATAATCATGAATCCGGGCCAGATCCTGCCTCCCCAGTTCCTGCAAGAATTTCGTCTTCTCATAATAGGCAGGAACCTGATCCGTAAAGGTGCGCGGATTAATCTGCGTATTCATGATGCTTCCCTCTCTGTCTATTATATAGTTATAATAAGCAGTGTCAAGGTAAATACAGCGTTTCGCCCGGGCAAGTGCAGAAGTGGCAAACATAATATCTTCATACCATTTCCCCTTCGGGAAAGAGGCGCCGTCCAGGATTTCTCTTCTGTATAATTTATTCCAGGCAGCGTTCTGGATAGAGTACTGCTCCCGCTCCTCCACATAACACTGCAAGGCCTCCTGCCCCTCAAAAAGAACCGCCCGGTCAACAGACCTGTCTTCCACATGTGTCTTATACACCTGCCGGTAACGGCAGACTGCCAGATCCGCCTGCTGTTCCAGGAGCGCCCCCAGCATCATCTCATACATGTCCGGATCAATCCAGTCATCACCGTCCACATAACCGATATAACGGCCTGTAGACTGTGCGGTTCCCACATTTCTGGCATCCGCCGGGCCGCCGTTTGGTTTATGAATCACCTGTACACGATTATCCTCCTGCGCAAGCTCATCACAAACCTTTCCCGTACCATCCGTGGAACCGTCGTCTACCACAATAATTTCCAGATTACGATAGGTCTGCCCACAGATTGATCTGACCCCCCGTGCAATATACTCTTCTATATTATAAGCAGTCACGATGACAGATATCAGATCCGTCTGTTTATCCATATATGCTTTTGAAGGCTGATACTGTTCTATTATCTTCACACAAACCTCCATGATTTCATTCTAACCGCCATGACTGCGCATCGCGGAATCTTAAATCTGTGCTAACGCCCATGCTCCCTCATCCAGTCCTGGAACATCAGCACATACCAGATCTGCACCCGCCAGATATCGCGCTGTACATAATCATTCCAGATTCTTCTCACAGCCGCCGTATTTAATATCCCCTGTTTCTCTAATAATGACGGATCCAGAAGGCTTTCTGCCCACTCCCGCAGTCCCGGCTCCTTCAACCACTTATGCAGGGGAATACTGAATCCCTTCTTCGGCCGTTGCATCAGTTCCTTTGGCACATAACGATAGAGAATATCCCGCAGTATTTTCTTACGGACACCATCCTTGCTCTTATAGGACAAAGGAAGGCTCCATGCGAACTCCACTACATCCTTATCCAGCATCGGTACTCTGGTCTCCAGGGAAACCGCCATGGCTGTACGATCCACCTTGCATAATATGTCATCCGGATGATACATCATAAGATCCATCAGCATCAGATTATGCTGTGGTTCCTTCAGCCATCCGCTGGGATACACATCCATCACCGTCCACTCTGGTACCCAGGGAAGAAGACCAATCCAATCCATCGGTATCCATTCACTGTCCATATCTTTGTGTTTATTAACCAGATTAAGTCCCTCTCCAATCTCCGAACGAAGATACAGATCTTCCATATTCTGGGCTCCCAGCAGTCTGGCCCTTGTGGCCAGATCCCCGTGGATAACTTCTCCCGCTGCGCCCAACAGAACACTTGACATTTTTCTGAGAGGATAGGGTACCTTCTTTGTCTTATTCCAGATCCGGTCCATAGAATAATAGGTGTTATATCCACAGAATAATTCATCACCGCCATCACCGCTCAGCGACACTGTCACATGCTCCCTGGTAATCTTACTGACCAGATAGGTGGGAATCTGGGAAGAGTCCGCGAAAGGCTCTCCGAACATTCCTGAAAGTTTCGGTAACACCTGTCTTGCATCGTCCTCCGAAATATAGACCTCTGTATGTTCCGTTCCCAAATGGGAAGCAATCTTCTTTGCCACCGGTGCCTCATTAAATTTCTCATCCCACATGCCGATGGTGAATGTCCTGACCTTACGTTCACTCATGGACTGCATTAGGGATACCACTGTACTGCTGTCAATACCCGCCGAGAGAAAAGCTCCCACCGGCACATCAGCAACCATCTGTCCGGCAATGGAATTACGTAAAAGTCTCTCCAGTTCCTCTGCCGCCTCCGCTTCACTTCCACGAAACAAATTTTGCTGTCTCGAAGCAGCCACTTCTGCCACGGACCAATACGTCTTTATGGTTGGTTTATTAAATGGTGCTTTAACAATTAATATTCTTCCTGGACGCAGCTTCCATATTCCTTCATACACAGTATAGGGGGCCGCAATATATCCATAACGCATGTAACCTCCCAAAGCACGCTGATTAATCGGGTTATGGAATCCATCCAGGGAAGAGATGGAATTCAGATCCGAAGCAAAAACAAGTTTATCGTTATTTATATCATCTTTTAATATTCCATAAAATAACGGCTTTTCTCCAACACGATCGCGGGCCAGAAATAACGTTTGTTCTTGTTGGTCATATAACGCAATCGCAAACATACCCTTTATCATTTTCAGCGTCTCATCCAAGCCATATGCAGACACTGCTTCCAGAAGAACCTCCGTATCAGAACCTCCCTTAAAGTCCGTCACCCGTCCTTCATCAAGCAACTTTTGTTTAATCTGGATATAATTATACACCTCTCCATTGTATGCCATCACATATCGGCCGTTATGGGATACCATAGGCTGTGCACCAGACGAAGACAGATCCAGAATAGACAACCGTCTGTGTCCCAGCACTACCTTATGGTCATCAGATGCCCATATGCCGGAAGCATCCGGTCCCCTATGATACATCTTCTCATTCATCCGCTCTATATTCTTCTGCCAATCCTTCTCCCAGTTACAAAAACCTGCTATTCCACACATATGTTATTCCTCCTCGATAATCGCGTAATCCTCATTCACTATACGTTCTCTGATGGTCTTTCTTGCTGTTTCCATATCTTCCTGCCATAAAATATAGGCATGATTCCAGGAATCATATCTGTCGTCTCCCCGCTTGTCCTGAAATTCATAATGTTCTATCAGATATTGTTCCAGAAAATCCGTGCACTTTTCCGCCCCGATGGCATTGGTATGACTCCCGTAATCTGCAAAATCTTCTTCAAAAACAATACCGATCTCTTCATAATAGTTATTCATATTCAAGAAAGGATACCCGTAAGATGCGGTAATCTCTTCCATATAATTAAACATCTGCTGTTCTTCCAATGACACCCCGTAAGGAGATACCAGAAACAACGCCTCTTTGTTTCCTTTCTCCAGAAACAGGAGCAGCTCCCGCAAACACGCTTCCTGTTCCGGCGGAATCGGTTTTGTTCCTCCGGCCCCGCCGCAATCCGGCATCGGTTGCGGCCCCACCTCATCCTTCAGAGTATATCCCTTCGCAGGACTGTCATGATGATAGAACATATTTGCCCATTCAGAGGGCAGTGCCAGCATCTTCCAGTTGGTGTGATACTTCATGATATCGAAATAATAGGTAAGCCGTCCTTCTTCGTCATCTTCCGGCACCATAGCCTGTATGGTACGAATCCGGTGAGGCGAGTATTTCATATTATCCGTCACGCCTCTGGTATAGGCCATATTTTCCAGCAGCCCCTGATCTTCTATGGTGTACATGCGCATCTCGAAAATATACAGCTCCGGGGACTGGGTCTTCTCCGCCTCCTCCACCAGATAACGCATGGCCACAGGCCTCTGCATGTTAGACGAGAGCGGATACATGGCAATTCCCGTCTCTCCCCATAATTTCGGTGCCGCATAATAAGGAAATACAGGGCTGGAACCAATCATGATAATATCCAGCGTACCCTTCTTCTGTGCATAGAATCCGGCAAACCGATCCTTCACATCACCGTTTGTTCTTACCATATAAGATACCGGCAAAAGCAGTGCCAGAAAGACAGCGATAAACAACGCTATCTGTACCGGAATCTTAAATTTACCTTTCATACACCGCTCCTTTCCTTTTATCAGATTATTTCTCTATAATAGAATTAAAATATTCCCGCCAAAGACCGTTCACCCGTTCCGGTGCCAGCCTCTCCTGTATCCTGGCGGCCTCCCTGCCAAGCTTCTGTGCATAAGCAGGGTCACCCAGCAGCTTATCCATCGCCTCTTCCAGTGCTTTCTGGTCTCCGGCAGGAATGATCAGTCCATTGACCCCGTCTGTCATCAACTCCACCGTGCCACCGCTGGGCACATCCGTGGCAATCACCGGCAGCCCCGTTGCCAGAGCCTCAATCAAGGCATTGGAAACCCCCTCTGAATAAGAAGTCAGTAAAAACAAAGATGCCTTTTCGATTCTCTGTGCCACATTGGGAATCGCCCCGGGCAGTTCAACCCGCTCACCCACACCCAGCTTATCCGCCAGCTCCTTTAAATAAGCATGTAACTCTCCGTCTCCATAGATCGTCAGTCCATACTGCGGATACTTATCATTAAGGGCTGCAAAAGCCCTTATCATCATCTCCTGATTCTTGTTGGCATCCATGCGTCCTACAGACACAATCTGAAGCTCCCGCTCTCCCTCATAACGAGGTCTGATAAAATCCGGATTCAGGGAGTTCGGAAGAATAACCGCCCGTTTCCCCACCCGTCCGGAAAAGAAAGCCCTGGATCTTTCTGTCTGCAAAATCACACCAGCCGCACATGGAAAAAGTAAATTTGCCAGCATGCGCATCAGCCTGCCGGGATATTCCTCTCTGGCCTCTCCCACCACCGACACCACCGGCCTGGTTTTCGTCCCCATTGTAGTAACAACTGTCATGAAATTGTTCTTCCCAATGCAGGATAACACCAGATCTGGTTGCCGTTCCTTCCATATCAGATGTAATTTTTTGACCCTCCGACAGAAGTTCAGTACCCGGCTTCCCGAAATCTCATTTTCTCCAATTTCAGAGATAACACGCGCAATTCCAGTTGGAAGGATATATTCCTCCTCTTTCCGGTACTGTGTCACCATTGTGACACGATACCCCTCCTGCCGAAAGTACTCCGCCAGATTCACGAACACTCTCTCTGCTCCGCCCTTATGTAGGGAGCCTATATAGAACGCTATGTGTTTTTCTCTTTCTACCTTTTTCATGCCTCTTGCATAAGTTCCTTCATTTTTTTACAAAAAACTTTATTTTTTGCAATTTCATCCTGCATTTTCATGCAAAACAGCCTTAAAACGACTTTTTAATTAAATTTCCCTTTATTTTTGTCCGTCTGAATTCACTGACAATTTCTGCTCTTTTCTGATAACTTCCTTCTCGAAATTTCATGATTTCGTTTATGATTTTGTAATTTATAAAATCCCGTTTGTTATCATTTTTGATGATATGCCTCGTACCACTGTTGAAATACAAAGAACGACCATGATAGTTTGGAGTAGTTTGCACCCGTCGCCGGACCGCCGTCACCCGTCCGAATATAGCTTTGAATCATCTCGGACACATATGCGGAATCAAAAATCGACTGTTTTTTTAAGAAATCATAACTACTGTAATCCAGCAGTTTTTCTTTCAATGGACCCCTCAGCCATTTATCAAGCGGCACTCCAAAACCAACCTTCGGACGATCCAATAAATTCCCCGGAATATAATCACGGGCGATATCTTTCAGGATATGTTTTTTGTCTCCACCGGCATATTTATACTTGTGAGGTATCCGATAAGAGAACTCCATCACATCCTTATCCAGGATTGGACACCTGGATTCCAGAGAATATTTCATGGAAGCCCTGTCCACCTTACAGAGAATATCTCCCGGCAGATAGGTATCCATATCCACCAACATTCTTCTCACCTGCCAGTTCTTAACCTGGTAGCTACTTTCGATCAAATAATGTACCGGCAGCGCCTTTACTCCCGCTGGCAGTTTCCCCACCATGGCCCTCGCCATCACCGGATAATTGCCTGCTCCAAACTGGGTCTTGCTCTCCCGCTCCCTGTTGCCGGCAATCACACGGACCCGGAACGGTAATCTGTCCTCCAGATGCATCTGTCTGGCCCCGGGCAGATGGCACAGACCATGCACCATGCCACCCAATACATCCAGTTTCTGTGCCTGGGCCACATTCTCATAAATATTATACCCGCAATAAAACTCATCGCCGCCGTCTCCCGATAAAGCCACCGTCACATGCTCCCTGGCAAGTTTAGAAACCATCATGGTGGCAATCTGCGAACTATCGGCAAAAGGTTCATCATAATACTTTGCTATGCTCTCCACTAGCCCGAACATATCTTCCTCGCCAATATAAAGCTCGGTATGTTCTGTTCCCAGATAGTCCGCCACTGCCTTGGCATATCCGGCCTCATTATATTTTTCCTCATGAAACCCGATGGAAAAGGTCTTCACCGGCTGATCGGCATGTTCCTGGGCAATGGCTGTTACCAGAGAAGAATCGTATCCACCGCTTAAGAAAGCACCTAACGGCACATCCGCAATCATCCGCAGAGCCACTGCCTTTTTCAGCAGATCCTTCAGCTGCTCTTTCGCCTCTTCATAGCTGTTCACCGGTTCTTGCAGCGCCGCCCTGTAAACTTCCTTCACATCCCAATATTTCCAGGTCGTAATCTGCCCGTCATGGAATTTCAAAACCATCCCCGGCTCCAGCTTATACACGTTCTCATAGATACTCTCCGGCGCATTAATATACTGCTGAAAAAGATACCGGGAAAGCACTCCCCTGGCTATCTGTCCCTCAAAACCCGGACAATGCATAATAGGCTTTAACTCCGAGGCAAACACCAGATTGTTCTCTTCATACCAATAATAGAGAGGTTTCTTACCAATACGGTCCCTGACCAGATAGACATCCTGCGTCTGCCTGTCGTACAAGGCAATGGCAAACATCCCGTTGAACCGTTCCAGACAGGAAATTCCCCATTTTAAATAGGCGGCTATGATAACCTCCGTGTCGCAGTCCGACCGGAAGGGATAGTCCGCCAATTCTTTACGCAGTTCCATGAAATTGTATATTTCTCCGTTGTAAACTACAGAAATCCGCTTATCCTGCGAGTGCATGGGCTGATGACCAAGTGCTGATAAATCCAGAATAGACAACCGTCTCTGGGCAAAACCAACCTGGTAGTCCCCCTCCATGGGATAGATTTCCACGCCGCTGTCATCGGGGCCCCTGTGATACATGGTATCATTCATTTCCTGAAGCTGCTGTATGGTAATGTTCTTTTTACTGATGTATCCGCATATTCCGCACATACTAATCTCCATTCCGGAGCGTTTACGCGACGGGGCGACGCAAATCTCAAATTTGCGTCTGCCATCAAACAAATTTGTGGCGCTCCGGCACAAATTTGCGTGTGAAAAATCAGCACTTCAGTGTGATTTTTCACACTAATTCCTCATTTCAAAGCAGGCTGCCACAATGCTAATGCTACCGCACTTCTTTCTCCATAAAATAATCCCGGTACTCACCGAAGTCCTTACACTCATTATCTACAGAATCCACCAATTCAATATATTTCTCCTGAATAAGCGCCTTATAATTCTCAAAATTATCATACCCCTTCCTGCACCATGCAAAAGGATGCGTCAGGATCTGTACCTTGTCAAAACCAGTAATGTTGGCCTCGTCCGGATACCCATAACGCCAGATATGATTGGCATCTGACATATATTTCACCTGCAAGGGTGTTCCTTCCGTCACATTATCGGCAAAAGTAAAGAACTCATCCTGATAGGCGTTCAAAATCCCATCCAGCTTGATATTTTCCTTAAGCACATCCCTGGAAGGCCTGTGCACGGAAAACTCCGTGATCTCAAAGCCAAACATTTCACTTAAAATTTCTATCTCCATCTTAATTCTCTTGCGGATCTGCTGCATGTCCGTCATGCCGTTTAAGGCAAAATGCAGACCGATATGCTGCCCTCTCTCGTGCATATCCTTGATGATATCCATATTCTTCTTGGAAAGAATATTATAGGAATTGTTCGTCCACTGGAAAAAGTAAGTGGAGATAAAATCCATGCTCTGCTCCACCTTGGCAAGCTGATAAGCCCTGTCCACACTATACTCCACATCGTGACGCATAATAATAAACTTATCCCTGTTAAGTGCCTGCGCATAACTGCACTGCCTGCCCGTAGACTTTATAATTCTGATAATCTCTCTGTAATCGTCAAATGAAAACATGGTTTCTCTCCATTTCAAATTCTATAATCCACTAAACTGTTATTATTATACCCTCTCCGCCAAAATGTGGCAAGGACAGATGTAGTGATTATTGTAGTATAATAGCCTGCAAATTTATCATGTCAACAATCTGACTCTGTATTTCCTCAATCTTTTCAATCCTGATCCTGCCAATACGATTTCTTACTGTCTCAAAATCTGTATCGGGAAATAATTCTTCACACAGACCATTGACCGCGGGCGAAGCTCCCATAAGAGCCATCACAAGAGAATCTGTGTCAAACTGTTTTAAGATTTCCCGCAGTTCCTCCTGGGGAATTATGGATATCTGCTCAAAATCAGTAATTCTCTCAGGCTGTATATCAGGCTCTAATATTTCATTTATAGTAATGTGATATAATTTGGAAATTTTCAGCAGAGTATCCAGATCCGGCATCGTGATTCCTGTTTCCCATTTTGAGACCGCCTGTCTCGATATATCCAGTCTTCCTGCCAGTTCCTCCTGTGTGTAATTATGACTTTTACGCAGAAACTGTAAGTACTTTGCTATGATATTGGTATTCATAAAAATCACTCCTTCATTTTTTCCAAAAGTTCTTTGTATTGCACCAATGTCACATTTCCTATCCTTTCAGCGGCTTCTACACAGCCTCTTGTGAATCCATTTTTTGCAAATAGATACAAATGCACTTTCCTGTAACGGAACATCTCACTTCGCTTTACCAATGTTTCCAGTATACCTGCATCTACCTTTTCGTTCGTCCATTTGCACTCGCCGAACAATACCGTATCCGTATCCTGCTCGCCCATAATATCAATCTCTGTCTGACTGCGGGTGACTGGATCAGTCCCCCACCAACGTCCCAGTTCCCTAAACTCCACAGGGGATTTGCCACTTAACAACAGCTTCCAAAGATACTGCTTACATATCTCCTCAAATACTTTCCCCATATAATCAGACAGGTGTGGTTCGATACGCTTATAAGCCAAGTCAACAGCTCCACGGCCAATAATGGAATGATTCTCTGGCACAAACCGATACCAAAATCGAAACATATTATCATCAATAGAATAAATTGACTTTCGAGATGCCTTTTCCCCATAAGGTGTTTCCTTTTGAACCAACCCCAAAGCCGTCAGATTTTTCAAGTAGGTGGCACAAACACTGGTATCTTCACCAACTTTTGTAGAGATTTCCGCCATACGGGAAGCACCAGTTGCAATAGCCGTAATAATGGCATTATAAAGTGCAGGTTCCCGTACCTCCTGCTTCAATAGGTTTTCAGGTTCTTCAAAGAGTGAAGATGTTGGATTCAAAAATGTATTCTTAATGTTGTCCTCAACGCTCAATCTATCATCCATTTGTAATAAATACTGTGGTGTCCCTCCCACTATGCCATAAATCATAGCTTTGTCCTCATTGGAAAAATTCTTGAAACACCGACATGTATCCGCAAAACCAAAAGGCAGTATTTTCATCTGCGATGTCCGTCTGCCATAAAGCGGCGCCTTATATGCCAGTACATGATCCTCCATATAAGACATTGAGGATCCGCAAAGAATCAGCATCAGTTTGGAATTATCCTTATATTTATCAATCAGCATCTGTAAAGTAGACGCAAGGCTTTGGGATGAACGGGCTACATATGGATACTCATCAATCACCAGAATCAGACGTTCTTTTTCTGCCAGCTTAAAAACATATTCTAATGCGGCCTGAAAGGAAACAAACGCCGTTTCAGCCCGAATACCTATTCCAAGTTCCATGATATTATTGCTGAAATTCTCCAGATTCTGTTTGACATTGCTCTCTACCCCCATAAAGTAGATTGCTTTTTTATCACCGATAAACTGATTGATGATAGCCGTTTTTCCCACACGACGGCGGCCATAGATAACCACAAACTCAAATTTATCAGATATATACAGTTTATTAAGGGATGCCAGTTCCCGCTCTCTGCCAATAAACATACCTTTTCCCTCCATTCATTTTAAGAACACTATATCATGTATTTGCAATTTAGTAAAGTACGTTTTAGTAATTTATATTTTAGTAAATTATGATTAAGTAAATTTCAACTTATCTACCAAAAAATAAAATCACTCTACTCTATTACCATCATAAGGCACACAAAGCAGAAAGAAAAGAACCGGCCAGGTGCCCGAAAGCAAATGCCGGTTGCATAATTCATCTCTATTCATTTAAGCACTGCCAAAGGGCTCCATATACTTCTTATCGGATGCACCTTTTACTTATCTCTATAATGAGAACCGCATTGGACAATCTTTATCGTATTATTATCTATACGGTAAACAATACGATTCGCATCATCTATTCTCCTACTCCAATAATCAGACAAATTACCACTCAATTTTTCAGGTTTACCTATTCCATCATATCCATTTCGTTCAATATCTTTCAATAACTGAAGAATACGTTTTAATGTCTTTTTATCCTGTTTCATCCAATATTCAAAATCTTCCCATGCCGCATCCGACCACGATTTAATCATTAAAATCTACCTCGTGTACCGTACCACCCGTAGCTTCCATTTGTTCTACCGATTTTCTAAGCCTATCCATATTTTCCTGTGAATAAAATGGATCCACTGCAACTTCAAACGGTATACGTCTTTCTCTTCCCAGCTTTTTAAGGTAAATGTTAATCGCCGTTGATAAAGACATCCCGATATCAGCACAAGCCTGTTCCGCCTTTTTCTTTACATCATCCTCTATCCGTAAACTGATTTGAGCCATCATATCACCTCTTTCTTTCACCTTTCTTTCATGATATTTTCAGTGTATATCATTTGCAAGCATATGTAAAGTATTATTATATTTATATGCTATCTTCATTTTAAATATACGGTGAATAGCAGTCCGAGAGTCCCGTTTGTAGCCCAAAACTCCCGTTTTGTAAATGAAAATCTATTTTTGTAAACAGGATTCCCGTTTTGTAAACGAAAATCCCATTTTGTAACCAAAAATCCCGGATTTTCATTTGTATCCTGATATGTTATAATGCGTTCAGCAGAAATATGCGCACAAAAACCGGGGACCGGTTCCCGCTCGAAATTTTTGTATTCGGAGAATCCATCCCTGTTCAGGGTGATATGGTCTTTGTCTTCCGGCGGCCCGTGCAGTTTTTCTGTTACTTTTTGAGAAGCTTCGGCTTGAGGATGATGTTTTCGGCAGCTACCGGTGAGCATCCCAGTTTCCTGAGCAGTCCTTCTCCATAATAAAAGCTGAACGTGTCGTATGGGCTACGGTTGTTCAGCTTTTTTCTTTGATAAGAATTGATGTGGTCCATCATCAGAAAGATATCTTTCTGGGTCTGGTCATCAAAGCTCGTCCCTTTGGGGAGGATGCGCCTGATCAGTTCATGGTTGACCTCACAGGCGCCTTTCTGGTAAGGGGAGCCTGCGTCACAGTAAAAGACATTTGTCCTGTGCCGCGGTATTTTCTCCCGGTACTCGATTTGTTTCGGGTTTGAGAATTCACTCCCATTGTCAGTCAGGATAACGGGAAACAGCCTGTTAAAGTCCTCTGTCCCGAGGATGGCATCAAGTGCATTAAATATCCGTATGACTGATCCGGAGGTATTGGCTTCCCGCAGGAAAGCGAGCATCAGGCCTGTATCCACGAAATGGATCGTCAGGAGGCATTTCCCGCAGGTCCTGCCGATCACGCTGTCCATCTGTACGGGAGCGGACTCCGGGTGCTCCTGCATAAACTTTTGAAAGTCCTTATAGCTGCGGCCAAGCCGGCATCCCCTGTCCACTTTGAATTCAGGCTCTTTATAACGGGGACGGTACTTCACTTTACGGGGCAGGTCGATGTTCCTGACATCGAAGAGTCCGGCATCCACGTAATTATAAAGGGTCTTCTCACTGCACATCAGGTCATCCGTGTGGCTGACATAGATCTGGTGGAGGGACTGGCCGTTTTTTACCAGGGGGCTTATGATCCTGTTGATCCTTGCGATGTCATCCTCATTTGAGAGGATGCCCGTCCTTGACTCGGAAATGGCACGGTGTGCCATCTCATGGGCATCGGCCGAATCATAAATCCGTTTTAGGAGGGTACACTTTGGAAGTTCCAGACAGCCATTACAGACGTAAAGCGGCTTATTCTTTACTGCACAGATGTCTTCCTCAAAGTCAGGACAGTGCAGGGTACACTCCGGACAGAGGCTGCATTTATAAGCTGACTGATGGCTACAGGTACTGCCGCAGATCCTCTTGGCCTTACATGAGACACGGAACTTACAGGGGTTATAAGGATATCCCGGCCGTCCGCTCTTTTTATCATAGGAGTACTTTTTGATCTCCTTTGCAATGGTGGTCCGGTCTTTTCCCAGCTCCTCCGCGATCTTCCCGAAGGAAATATTCTCCTGAAGGCCTTTGGAGATGATCAGGCGGTCTTCGTAAGATAAAAACTTTGACATGGCAGCTCCTTTCTGGCCGCCGGGGATCAAAGTATAACAGAAATGAGACTGGCTTTCCAGTCAGTCCCATTCATTTGTAAGAGAGAATCCATACCCCCTCTTGCACCATTATTTATTAACTTAATAAGGATCATCTGAGATACTGGGTATGGAATCTCGGATTACAATTCAGGTTTTTTCATTAGATTTTCCATATCATTAATAAAGATAGACAACATATCCCCTTTACCCAGCTTTTTCCTTTGTCCAACATCTCTTCTAATCTCATAGATAATATCCTCCAATAAAAATAATGAAGCTTCTGGATCCATATTTTCCAATGATGCCTTTCTATATTTTAACCACTTTTTCACCACTTTATTGGATCCCCATAACGTTAATCCTTTGGAAAACTCTGATACCATTTTATTCATCTCTAATTCTGTCATTCGTTTGTTCACTGGCTTTTTAGTATCCTCCATAATAGTGTAAATCATACTTATAAATTGTTCATATGGTAGTTCTCTTTTATCATATAAGTATTTTTTGACATTATATCGGTAATCAATAATTTTTGCTATTACAGAACTAAAAACCACACCAACTATAGATACCATACCTGTTATTAGTGCTACAATAATCACTTTGTCTGTAGTACTAACAAATTCCCTCAAAAAACTAATTGACTGATTAATACCTCTCCCTAAACAAGAAAAAAGGAACCATATGAAACACACTCCTATAAGTAAAAATATTACTAATAGAATAACACCAATCATAAAATTAATCCGGGGATGTCTCTGCGCAAATGGTATTTCTCTTTCTATTCTTTCCATATATCGTCCTCATTTGTTACTTATTTGCAAAAATATTATTATTTTATCGTATATAAGATGATATAATTTTGTAATACTAAAACAAGCATGACTTTTGTTATTCTTAATATATTCATTTAAATTATATACAAAAATATGCCCGTTCTTATTTCCACTATATCATTTGTTATGGCTTGCTAATTTTCTGTTACCAAAACATTGTCAAGATTCCAAATTATGCTTCCTCTATCCGCAAATCATAATATGGATCAAATCCTCTAACAAAATTATGTAGTTCTTCTTTTGTATGCATCTCATACAACCTGTTAAAATCATTATTACTCAAACACCGTAATTTCCTTTCTCTTGCCGTTTTAGATGCACCTCCAATAAAAATCTGATATTTTACGTATTCCGGTGCTTTCCTGGCCTCATCCAGATAAATATATTTTAAATGAGGGTAATATCTTTTCGCGGCTCTCAATACATTAACTGTCATGTCAACTGGTACTTCACTTCCCAACCAAATTGCTTCATGTTCCATAGTTGAATCAACTTTTTTATCCCCCATTCCAAATCTATATACACTTGCATCATATCCCAGTTTTATCATTTCACCGACAAATTCAGAGGCTTTATACATGGGGCTTATTTTAACCTTGAATAAAGTATTTTCGGGCTCCATTTCTAAAAGCAAATCGTCCATGCTAGACACAAAATTAGCTTTGTCATCATCAGATAAAACAGACTTTTCCAAGGTTGGAATAATCTTCTTTTGAAGTTCTACAATCTCAGACAATGCATCTTTAATTATTGTAATACTTTTGTCATTTTCTTCATTTAATTCTCCACTATTATCATCTATCTTCTTCATTTCTTCTTTTTGTGTCACATTATTATATGTATTTACAAAATTTTTCTCATCCTTATAGTCCGATGGGGAATATAACTTTTCATGGTGTTTTGTAACAAGTAAATAAAAAACAAATAATACAAGGCATGGAAACAAAACTATAAATAAAACCAATATTGTGTTTTGTATATCTTTCAAACTGCTTTTCACAATAACCATACTTGCAATTGCTTCTGTCAATACCAAAAAAATACCTATAACCCCTATTGGATTCTTAAAAAAATTACTTTTATCCCCTAAATTATTCATTGTTTTTCTCCAATGTAGTTCAACACTGCAAAATTCTATGGTAAATATTCTCCATACTACAATTAACTTCGTATATAGTAAAAATATGTTTTAATTATAATATATTTTTTATGATTTCTCAACAATCATGTTATTATCTTTTTTCTTTCCTTGAAACTTATATACCGCAGCAACATCTATGCCACAAATTTCCCTGCTCAAATCCTCCACTTGGTTTCCACAAAGCACTATAATGTCAGTTTCTTCCATATTGAAAAATTATGCCATTTATCTGACGCTGACATAATGATTACATACATAATCTCCTGCCACTATCTTAACAATTGACAAAACATTACTCTCGTATCAATTCGTTGTCATCATAATCAGCTCTCCATGGTAAAATTCTGTTTGCACTCTTCCTAATAATAAAAAACACCCCTTACACAAACCTGCTATCTGTGAAAAGAGTGTTCCATTTTGTTCAAAACCTTTAGAAAACTACCGCCCGCACAACTCCTCCATATAATCCCGCCACTGCTCGTAAATCGTCTCCGCATTGGCACGCTCAGCTATCTTTCTGGCTTCCATGCCGAGTCTCTGTGCAAGCTCCGGCTCCTCAATCAACCGGTTCATGCCTTCCACCAGCGCCTGCTCATCTTTAATGGGAATCAAAAGCCCGTCCACCCCATCCGTCATGATTGTCCGCGGTCCGCCGCAGGGGCAGTCCGTGGCCACAATGGGAAGTCCCAGTGCCATGGCCTCCATCAGCGCATTGGGCAGGCCCTCCCAGTCTGAGGTGAAGGCAAAAAGCGCCGCATCCACCAGGTCTTGTTCCAGACTGTCACTGGCGCCCATCAGATAAATATAGTCCTGTGCATGTAATTCTTCTATCAAAGCTTCCAGGATTTCCTTTGTACCATCAAAAGAATCACCGCCATATATCTTCAAATCGTAGTCGGGATGCTTTTGATGCACTTTCGCAAAAGCCCGCAGCAGCATGGGCTGATTCTTAAAGTCCACCAGCCTGCCCGACTGTACCACCGTCTTATTGCGTTTTACAGGCACCGGCACACCGATATACTTTGGATTTAACGGATTTAAGATAATCCGGGAGTTCTTCTGTAATCTGGGGGCAAAGAAATCCCTTGCCCCTTCCGTCTGGAAGACACAGCCATCCACTCTCGGAAACAAAAGAGGAATCTGAATTTTGTCAGACCATTCCTCATAATGCCCCACCGGATCTGTACGGATAGAGATAAGCACCGGCACTTTCACAAAAAGAGCCGCCATCAGTCCCCTGTAGATGGCCCGTCTTGCAAAAGGCACTAAAATATCCGGCCGCTCCTTTTTCAGAAGCCGCCTCAGATATTTGACCCGGAGCAGAAACTGCACGATGCGGTTCTTTTTCTCATCCTGGGCAGTAAGCCCTACATGAACCCGCCGCACCCGCTCATCCGTCTCAAATTCATTCTCACCATACCATTCTGTGGCAATGATGACATCATATCCATTGGCCGCAAACTGGTTGGCCAGATTCGTGACCACCCGCTCCGCGCCGCCCTGTTCCAGGCAATTTAAGTGAAATATAATTTTGTGCATACTGTATCGCCTCCAAACTTTCACAGCAAAGCCCAAACTTTTTCTTTTCCCTCATATTATGTCCTTTTGAGACCGTTCCAATATAGACCAATCCCAACTATACAGAGAAATCCGCCAAGGCACATTGCCGTGCTCAAATCAAAATCGGCTAATTTCCCAAAAACAAGATTTGTAAAAACCGCCAGCAAGTCCATAATCATGGTACTCATACTAAGCGCTGTAGCACGATCAGACGTTGTGATTGCTTTATTTTGCAGTTCTGCTCCCAGCGGAGACAGCAGACTGAAACAAACACGAATGAACAAAACACCCTAAACTGAAATAAACGGATTTCTCGTAAAGGCCAGCAGCAGACAGGAAAAGGCGCAGGCAGCAAAAAGCATTGTCCCAAAGAAGCGAGGCTTCAGCTTTTTCGTGAGGCGCGCTGAAAACACACTTACCAAACCGGATAGTGTCATCAAAATATAAACGCCGGAGATCAATTTGACCGACATACCTGCTTTTGTATACTGAAGCTGATTAAAGAAAACCGTTATCGTCTGATTCACTTCACGAAAAAGCGCAATCCCTGCCACCAGAAAAAGCAGCCTCCGGTTAAAAAGTGTTTCTTTTAAAACAGTAAATGAATGTCCAAAAGATATTTTTTTATCCTTTTGAATGGCCTTGACTTCTTTCAGTCCAAAGCTGAGAATTAGTGCCATGCCATAACTAATGACTGTCAAAAAACCGGCAGCCCGATAGTCTTCTTCAATAAATACCATATAAATTGCAGCAGCAGACAAAAGACCTGCTGTACCAAAACTTTCATAAATACCGAAAGTACGTTGAGAATCATCCTCGCTGCCTGACAAATATAAAATACTCGCATCCACACCCGAAAGGCCGGAAACGACTATTGCAAGAAGCACTCTTTCCAAAAGGAAATCCGCAAAATTCTGTGACTTCCAGAAAATAATTTTGGAAATAAAATACAAAATATTGCAAGCAATAATTGTGCGTCTGTAACCGATACGGTCCGCCAAAATGCCCCATGGAATTTCAAAAACAAGTGCAATCACCAGAGAAATACTTTCAATCAAAGTAATCTGAAAAACGGAAATCCCGGCGGCCTGGCGGTATAGTGTTGCAATGGACGAATAAAAAACCATACCCTGAAAAAAGGATATGGCATACATAAAGAAAAGATTTCTTTTCATGAATACCACCCCTTAAATGTATTTGAATACGCCAAAAACCATGGACTTTCAATCTCCACGGCAAATCAGATCTTTGGACGTAATCAAATCGGATGGCTCATGCATTTACCTCACATTTCAATTAATTTGAATATCATTATAAACTATACTCCCCTGATTATCAACTCGTTTAAAGTCATATTCTCAAAAACTCTGATACATAAACGCCGCCGTATCATACCCGCCGCCATAGATTCCTGTAATCAGTGCCACCAGCAAAATCCCATAATAACAGCACCATCTTACCGGCATGGGCCAGCCTGCCAGATAAGCGCGCACATCTTTGCCCTGTTCCTCCCAGACAGACACCACCAGCCACACAAGAAGCGCTGCAAAAAGAAGCAGGAATCCATATTTGCTGATGCCGTAAGAAGTAATCTCACTGGAAAGCAGAGCTCCCACATGCAGTCTGGTAACCATCGCCCTGTAAATCTTCCCTGCCTGTTCGAGGCTCTTACTGCGAATCAGCACATCCGCCGCAAAAACAATCAGCCAGGTGCGCGCCATGCAAAACATCCCCCAGGCTTTACCGTCTTTAATATGAAACCTGTCTTTCCAGAGAGGATATTTGTTCTCCAGTATCAGGGAAATGCTCATAATCAGACCATAATATACGCCCCAGAGTATATAACTGACCGTTCTGCCGTGCCACATGCCGGTAAACAGCCAGACAAGCATGGTTCCCATAATCGGCACCGCATGTTTACCCATGGCAGGCCATTTTTTCTTGGCAGACTTCGTGAGTCTGCGCCCCGTCCCCGACATCACAAAGGAAAACATCACATAATTCTTAAACCACTCGCCCAGGGTAATATGCCACCTGCGCCAGAATTCCGCCACGGATTTGGAAAAATAGGGCCGCTTAAAGTTCTCCGGCAGGATAATATCAAAGCTCTCGCTAACCCCCAGTGCCATATCCATGTAACCGGAAAAATCCGCATATAGCTGCAGCATATAGAACACCACCGCCACCGCATAGATACTTCCCGGCACCGTAGAGGTATCGCCCGCAAACACAGAATCCACAAACAGACCGATCCGATCCGCAATCACCAGTTTCTTAAAAGCGCCCCAGACAAAACGCTGGATACCCCGCAACATTCTGTCATAGTCAAAAATATGTTCTCTCGCAAATTCTTCCCGCAGCTTCTCAAAACGATTGAACGGGCCCTGTGTGACAGCCGGAAAGTAGGACAAGAACAGTAACACCTTCAAGGGATTTTCCTCCGCCTCACACTGCTCTCTGCCCACATCCACCACATAGCTGATGGCCGTCAGCGTATAAAACGAAATGCCAAGCGGCATAATGACCTTTTCAAAAAACCCTGTGGGCACTCCCCATCCCTTGAAAAGCGGCAGGACCGCAACCGTGTATTTATAGAAGACTAACAGTCCCAGATTCAACGCAAAATAAAGGATTTGAACAAGCTTTCTCTTCTTTTCAAATCCCTGTCTGACCATTTTCTTTGTCTCTTTGTCCGCGCAATTTACAAGAGCCTCCCGCTGTAACAAAAGACTTTTTTTCAGATAGATTCCGCAGACATAGGTAGCGGCACAGGTGACAAGCAGGCTGACCGGAAACCCTTGAAGCCCGATTACATAGAACACAAGACCTGCCGCAAGAAGAATCTGCCATTTCCTTTTCTGCGGTACCAGATAATAAAGGGCGAAAGTAATCACCCACAACAACACAAAGCGATAGGATAATAACTGCATTTATTCCTCCAAAAGGCGCTCGACAAGCGCAATAATCGCCTCTTTGTTCTTAAAGTTCTCCGCCACCACATACTTGGCGTCAATCTCAATGTCAAACTCCTCCTCCAGTTCGCTCACAATGTTGATGACAGTAAAGGAATCAATAATCCCGTCCTCCATCATGCTGTCACCATCATAAGTAAGCGCCTCCTCGCAGTATTCTTCCAGAATTTCCAGTACTTTCTCTTCCATGATAGTATATCCTTTCTCTCCCTGTCTGTATTTCCTAAATAACATGCCGGTATTTTATCTTAAGCAGATGGTTCTCTCCCAACGGCAGATAAACCGCATTTTCTTCATCCTTTTTCTTTTCCGGTATGATTTTCCGGTATCTTACCACTTCCGCCTGCACACCGTCCACCACAGTCCGCAGGGGCGGAAAAATAGCACTTTTGCCATAATCCACACTCCGAAGCAGACGATAGATTGCCTCCGGTTCATCGCTCAACTCAAAGACTCCTTCTCCCGGCACTTCATAAGAACGGTACATCCGCCGCCCGGGGGCGAACTTCTGGGGCTTTGTCTCCACACGCTCTTCCATTACGGCCGCAAAGCTTTCCTCGAATCCTTCACAGGCCAAGTCCATCAGTCGCTCTGTCAGTTCAAATGCCTTATCTTCCAGGCCGATGGCACATTTTTTCTGTATGATAATGTTGCCCTCATCAATCCCTGCGGTCACATAATGCCAGGTAATACCTGTCTCTTTTTCTCCCATGTAGATGACCCAGCTGGGTGCATTTCTGCCCGGATACTCCGGCAGAAGGGCATTGTGGAAATTGATGATGGTAATATTCTCCTTCTCCACACAGGCTGCCGGAAAAAGAAAATTATTGCTGGCACTGACAATCAGTGTCTTTTCACGAATATCACACAGATATCCGGCAAGCTCCTGTTTGTCCGGCATATTCGCATAGGGAATTCCCATCTCCTCGCAAATCTTTTTCGTAACACTTAAGGCATGGGATTCATGTTCTATAAATTCCAGACTGTAACCGTACACAGCCTTCTGTTCTTCTATGTATTTTAAAATATTTCCGGTGGCCTTGCCATACCCGATCACCACAACACGGCGAAACATCTCTCCCATATCACAAATGCTCCTTCAATTTAACCCGGTCAATCTTACCATTTGCATTGATAGGCATCTGTTCCAGAGTAATCAGTTTATTTGGAAGCATATATTCCGGCACCAGATGGGAAATCTTTTCATTAATATAGGCTTTCTCCAGTTCGCCTTCGATAAACAGCACAATCTTCTGCCGCCTTTCATCATAAAGGCAACAGCAAAGGGATATCTCTTCCAGCGAGGAAACTGCCGTCTCAATCTCTCCCAGTTCGATCCTGTGTCCCATATGTTTGATCTGGAAATCTTTGCGGGAAAGATAAATCAATTCCCCGTATTCATTATATTTTACGATGTCACCCGTCCTGTAAATCAGCTCCGGCACACAGGGATTTAAGGGATTTTGCACAAAGGCTTCCCTTGTCTTTTCCGGATTATTATAATATCCCATGGAAAGAGACGTTCCCCTGACACAGAGTTCGCCCGACTCCTCCCCCGCAACCGGCTCATTTTTATCATTTAACACCAGAATATCCGTGTTGGGCATGGCCTTTCCGATGGGAAGCGGTTCCTCGTCCGCAAATTCACGGTCTATAATATAATAAGTACAGGCATCCGTAATTTCGGTTGGCCCATAGAGGTTCGCATAGAGCACATCCGGCAGAAACTTACGCCACACATTGAGCTGTTTATTGGGCATCACCTCGCCGCAGAACAGCACCCGCCGCAAAGTATCCGACAGATCCACATTCTTAAAGGCCTTCAGTTTCGCCACCACGATCAGCGCAGAAGGCACCCAGAAGATGGTGTTGATCTTCTTCTCTTTCAGATATTCCAGCAGCAGTACCGGCTGTGCAAACAGGTTCTTTGGCACAATATAAGTGGTTGCCCCTGTCTTGATGGTACTGTAGATATCCAGAATAGAATTATCAAAATAAAAAGGCGCCTGATTGCCAAAGCTGTCCTGCTCCGTAATCTGAAAGGTCTCCGTCACCCAGTCCGTATAATCTATCACGGAACGGTGATTGATGGTCACACCCTTGGGTACACCCGTAGAACCGGAGGTGAACAACACATACAGAAGGTCCGTGTCTATCCCCTTTCTTCTCGCCGCCTCAATCTTTTCATCTCTCGCAGTTCCCTCCTGATCGCATCCTGCCAAAGCATCTTCCAGAATCAGGAATTCTCCCTGGTAGGCATACTGTGCAAAGACACCTTTCAGTTCTGCGGTAGTGATGACAACCGCCGGATCCAGCACTTCCAGAATCTTATTCACACGGCTGCCCGGCATGTCCACATCGATGGGGGAATAAAAGTTACAGCTATAAGCCGCACCCATAAAGGAGACCAGCACATCAACTCCCTTTTCCAGAAAAACAACCACGGGTCTTTTAAAATATCCCCGCTCTATCAGTTCATAAGCCACCGCCCTGGCCTGCGTGCGCAGCTGACCAAAGGTGACCTGCTTCTTTTCATCCGCAAAAGCTGTCTTATCCGGCAGTCTGGCCGCCGTCTCATCCAGCCAGTATGTAACATTTGCTTTCATAATCATCCTCATTCCGGAATCCTATCCTGTTACTCCGGCATAATCACCAGATAGAAAGTATCCATCATTTTATCTGTTTTTACGTGGTAAATATCATACAAATCCGTCATCTCCAAACCGCATCCCGCCGGGTCGTAAGAGCCGTAAAGCGCAATGTTTTGCTCTTTAGCCAGTTCCTGCACCTGCCGCTCCACTTCCAGGGCAATCCGGAAATTCTCCTCAGATTCTATGTAATTATACATCATGGGCGAATAGGGTGGCAAGTACAAAATAACCTCCACGCCCTGCTCCTGCAGCCAGGTAATCACACCCCGAAAGTGCTCCCAATGTTTATAATCTATCTCCTCATAATCCGTCAGCCGGTAGACCACATGCTCCTCCATGGACTGTCTGGTGAGTTCTTCCACTGTCTGCGTATCACCCTCGCGCAGTTCCCTCTGGTAAGCGATACTCCCGTCATAATGTTTCAGATACTTTTCACTCTCCCAGGCATCCGTATAGGACACCTGGAACCGCTTTCTTTCCGGAAGCAGAGTAACATTATAGCGAAAATAGTCCAGGGAAAGCCATTTACCCATATCTTTCCCGGTGTTCTTTTGCGGATGCAGATTTCCTTCATCGAATTTACCATTCAAAATCACAGTCATATAATTGACGTACGGATAGAGGTCTTTCCACCTCTCATTATCATGACTCTTATTGAATAAAAAGGCATCCACGCCGATTACCATAGTCTTTGGCAGTTTATCTTCCACCGCCAGCACGCCTGTCACCGCCAGCAGATCGTAGACCGTAGCCTCCGACAGACCCGCGTTATAGAAAGAATCCGTGCCAAACATAGTATGGTCAAAATTCATCACCCGGCTGGACCCCGCCACAATTAGCTCTCTAGGCCCCTCCTGCTGTTTCATACAGGAAAGAAACAGATTCCTGTCATTAAAATCGGATTCTTCCAGACCTTCTACATTGCGGCCATGGACTGCCATCTGCTCCCCGATCTGATCATAGGTAATGCGCAGCATCGCATAAGAATCCACATACCAGTTCACCGCCGCAACCAGAAACAGCACCGGCAGGAGAAAAAGTATCGCTTTACCCCATTTTTTCATCTTCATCCTCACTCTTCTCCTGTGCCGTAATCTCCTCTTCTGCAGGCCCGAAGGTAAACCCGAACAACAGCGGAAATGCCGCAAACAGGCCATAGGCATAACGGAACTCGTTATACACCGGCGTGGCCAGGAGCAGACTTAACAGCAGCATGATAAACGGCACATAACATATGGCGTTTCGTTTTTGCCAGGCCAGATAGGCAAGCCCGAACAACATCACCCAGGTATTCAGTCCCAGGCTCCACACCTTATTGAAAAGTTCCTGAAACTTCAACAGGTATTCTCCCATGGCGAGACTGTTATCATAGGTAAAAAGTTTTCTCTCACTCTCAATGCCAAAGGGATTATCCACCATAAAATATTCGCTGTAGAGATACTGATAGTGCGGAACTCTGTATGCCCAGTATCCGGCTGTCTGCCTGACTTCCCCCTCCAGATACAGCATGGGATTGCGAAGCCCTACCCGCAGCCACAGTTTGAAATATTCCCCTTTATTCTCCGCAATCATATCCTGATTGCCCTGTTCCCTGATCAGGTTCTTCGTCACATCAAACAGATAGGGATTATAATACTCCTCCATCTGTCCCAAGGGCACCACCTGCTCTATCATAGCCACTTCTTCCTCTGTCAGACTGCCGCCCCTCATATAAGCGCAGAGAAGATGCTGGGTAGGCATGGTGAGCCCCTCAATGGTATCCGGCGGCTCCACCTGCAATGCTTTTAGTATCGGCCCCTGGTAGAGCAGATAACATACAAGCACTGCTGTCATACACAGCATTGACCTTACCGGCAGCTTTCTGCCCCGTGTCTGTTCCGCCGACAATACCTCCCCCGTGCTCCCGTTATCCTGCATTTGTTTCCTATCTTTCCACCTTATTTTGCAGATAATCCCCACAAACGCCGTACCAATAAAAATCAGAATCCCGTTGCTTCGCAAAAGGCAAACTGACAATCCTGTCACAAAATAGAGAATCCACTGTTTATGCCCTTTTTCCCTTTCCAGATCAAAGGTATGGCTCATCCAGGCAAAGAATACAAGAGCCGATACAAAAAAGGCATCCTTTCCCATACAGATACTGAGCATACCATGCACAGGCAACGCGATATAAAAGACAAGCGCCAGAGCAAGCCACCAAAGCCGTGTCCCTTTTCTGTACAGCACATACAGACAAAAGGCAAAGGTAAGCGCCACAAGCGCCATCTGCCAGAAAGTATAGAAGGCCACTGCCCCCGTATATGTACCAGACAACGCATAACCAATCTTGACAAAAACCTGCATGATCAGTGTGTGAAAATAGGGATGGTGGTTGGATCTTGCTTTCCACCCCAGAATCTGCTCCATCTGCCATATAGCATCGTTGTTAAACCAGGTGGGATAATACATCAGATAATAAGGCAGATAACTGACCAGACATATGACGAAGAAACTTGCCAGCACATACCATCTGCCCTGCCGCCTTTTCTGCACAGGCCCGGATGCTGTTATCCCATGATCTGTCCGGAATTTGTTCCGCAGATACAACCATATATTGTCTTTATGGGAAATCACCAGACACAGTATGAAAAGCACGCCATAACTGATAAGCGCCCACAATACAATTCTTCCTATATTTTGTAAATTGGAATACTCCGCCGACTTCTGCCAGTTCCCCAGGACAATAAAGGCAGCGTAGCACAAGGAAAAGGGAACCAGGGTCAGAAACTGCCGTCCGGCGGGCATCGCTATTCTTTTTTTCTTCTGTGTGTCCATCCTGTCCTCCATGCCGGTTTTCTGTTTGAGAAAATCAAGTTCTATCCGAAATAACGCTAAATGTCCAATTTTTCATCATAATCACGGCACTCGTTTAACTGTTTCTGCAATTTTTCCCTTGATTTGTAAAAACCATATATTCCTCTAACAAATCTTTTGCCAAATAATCATCGCTCATACAATGAAGGTCTGATACACCGTCTCGAATCAGTTCACGCTCCGTAGAACAATAGAAAAACCCCATTGCCTCCTTCACGGTTATGTCCGCCAGTTCAGCAAATCTCATAATAACTCGTCCATATTTCATTTGCAGTAAGGTAGCGCTTGCCTTCATATATGGTAACTCCTCTCAAATTTCAAATATTCATCCAAAATCTCCTGTCTGCGAAAACAAATCTGCATATTGGGCTTTTCCATTGCCAGTCTGCCGATTGCTTCTGTGCGGCTGATCAAATTTTCAAAATATAACTCTATTGTATCAAATACACGATCATTCGCCACACCGCCTATTACTATATCATAGTCAGACAAATCTTCTCCCATGCGGCACTGTGAAATAAAATCCAGCCACTCATCCGAATAAGTCTCAAATTTTTGGGTATGATATTTCTCAAATGCGGTTTCATCAACATTATACACAGAAACAATTCCCCGTTTCCCCTTCCTGATAAACTTTCTGCACCAGTTCTTTGCCTGTTCCTCAATCGGCGTCGTATAGAAACCAGCTCCGAAATCAACTTCTCTCCTTGAATGAAAAATATCCGGCTTCACAATTTCTCTGTCAGATCCGTGAAATACAATCATAATGCAACTCCTTTTTCCTGCATCAAATCAATCAGATCATTCACAATATATTCTTTTCCCTGTGTATGAAGCACATCATAACAAGGAATGATATAGCTGTCTAAAATATCACTTTTTTGAGCAAATATATGATAGACAACGGAAGCGTCCACTTTCAAGTGTAACGCCACGTTTTCAATACAGAATATTGCAAATTCTGTTTCTTCTTTTGTATAATCTTTTGACGAAGCATTTTCCATTACATTCCTCCCCACTGCCGTATCAGTTCCACATATTTCTCATTAGTAAAATCCCTGGCCCGCTTCATGGACATTTCTCGATAATGCGCCATCTGTTCAGGATTCTCCAATAAATCTTTTATCTGTGCAGCCAGATTACTCTCTTCTTCTGTTATGACACTTGCGTCATAATTTACTTCCGGACTCATATTATCTATCAAAATACCATATTGATCTTCCAGAATTTCCGCCGGTCCTGTCGGACAGTCTGTGGCAATTGCCGGCAGTCCCAGTGCCATGGCCTCCACCAACGCATTGGGAAATCCTTCCCGGTAGGAAGTCAGCGCATAAATCTGTGCACTTTGCAGATAAGGAAAAGGATTGCGCTTCATTCCCGTAAAATACACATCCTCTCCCACGCCCAGTTCTTCCGCCAGCTTCTTATATGGTTTAAAGTCACCGTCCCCCACGATCATCAGTCCGGTATCGGCGGCTTTTCGTTTCACCAGCGCAAACGCCTTGATCAGATGCCAGAATCCTTTCACATCATCTTCCCGGCCCATGGATACGATGATGCGTCTGTCGTCCTTCCAGGGCAGCTGCGGTTTTTCCGCCTCTGCCTTGGTCTGCAAATCCGCCATATCCAAAGGATTATACAACGTGACAGCCTTATCACAGCGATACTTTTCCCGCAATTCTTCCTCTATCTTTTTCGAGCAGCACAGTATTTTGTCCGCCTTTTTTACAAAAAGGCGGATCTTCCCTTCGTCTTCCATATCCATATAACTGCGCAGGCCAACCCATATCTTCGCCTGCCGGCCGGAAAGGGCATTGACTATATTCGCTGTAGAGCCCAGGCTATAGGCAATATCCGGCCGCAGCTGTCGTTTCAGCTGCCTGACTTTCAGACTACGTTGCAGAACCCGAAACACCTTACCAATCAATCCCTCCCTGACCCCCAGGTGAATATCAATAATGTCCAGGCCCTCAATATCATAAGCGATATCATGAGAATCAAATAATACGATACACACCTCACAGTAAGGTGCAAGCAGCCGTGCTGTGGCTACACATACCCGCTCAAAGCCTCCCTGATGCAACATCGGTACAATGAGCATTACTTTCTTCTTGTTATTCATTCTCTGCCTGTCTCCCACTCTATCTCAAAACCCCTGTCAGATAAAACCGTTCCAGCCTTTCTGCCTGTTCTCTCACATCAAAACCGGCCTTCCGCACAGCCTCACACCTGTCATGCCTTACATACACGAGGCTGTTTTCCACTTCCCCGGCCCATGCATCCACACCCTCTTCCAGACTGTGGAAACTTACCAGCTCGCTGATTCCCACCTCTCCTGTGATCCGGTCAGAAATGATACAGCGCAGTCCCGCCGCCTGGGCTTCCACCACAGTACCCGGCAGTCCCTCAAACCGGGAAGGAAAAAGGAACAGGTCAAATGCCTGATAATACTCCTCCACATTCTTTTGATTCCCCAAAAACAGCACATCCTTCTCCACGCCAAGCTCTGATGCCTGCGCCTTTGCGGCCGCCATCCCCTCACCTTCCCCCAGCAGAAGAAGCTTACAGTGCTTTCCCTGTTTCTCCAGATTCTGATGCAGTCTGGCAAAAACTGCCAGTAAAAACTCATGGTTCTTGGAATAATGAAACCGTCCCACATGCCCGATCACATAGTCATCGCCCAATCCCAGCTCCTGCCGCATCTTCATCCGTACAGCCGCATCATAGCGGAACCTGTCAGCATCAATGGCATTGGGAATCAGACGGGCTTTCGGAGAAGCACTCCATTTGATGCCGAACACGGACTCCCCCGCTTCCCCGGAACAGGCAATGCAGTAATCCGCCCTGTTTAACAGAGGAAGTCTGAGCATTTTAGTCATAATACCCTTGATACCTTTATCCACGCCCGCACTTCTGGCATGGGCGCATACCACGGGCACACCTGCCTTCCTCGCCACTGGCAGATAGATTGACGCCGTACTGGTCATATGTCCCTGTACCACTGCGAACTCATGATGAGCCCGGAAGAAAGCCTTCGCCGCCCGCCGATAGGCAATATAATTATAGCCCATAAATTTAGGAAGCGCATAAACCTTTCCGCCCAGCGCCTCCACCTCTTCTTCATAAAAATGTTTTTGATGTACCGCAGAATGGATATCCTTTCGATGAATCAGAAAGTCAAACTGTACCTTTTCTCTGTCCATACAGCGGTACAAATCCATTATCCTGCTCTCCGCGCCACCGAGACTTAAGCCCCCCAGCACATGTAGTACCCGCACCGGTTCTCCCATATGCGCCTCCTGTTTATCTGCAAACCTGTATCTTTCTGTACTGCCGCCAGAGCCGGACACTGTCTACAAAAGTTTCACCAGCCAACGCTTTGCTGTGGCCAGCATATACTCTCCTATATGCCCTGCCGCTGTTCTTTTGCCTGCTCTCTCTTTTAAATATTCCTCGTAGGATATGATGTTCTGCTCTTTAAATATCTTCCTGTACTTCTCCATATCCTGTGCACTTACTGTATTGGTATGCACCACCATCGTGGTAATACCCTTCTCTTTCTTCAGGCTGTTCTCCAACCGGAAAGAAATCGGATAGAAAGTAAGGCCGCGCCACTGGTAGGGCCCTTTTCCGAATCCATCCGTAAGCCCACAAAATCCTGCCTGACGCAAAGCCCGCAGCGTATTATGGTCATACGAATGGGCCGGGGCCATGAAGAGGTCTGTCACAATCCCCTGCGCCGCAAGAATCTCTTTTCCCTGCTCCAACATAGTAAGCTGCTGTTCATAAGGCACACCGGCAAACTCTGAAAAATCATTTAAGGGAAACACCCCGCCCTTATGCTGTGTATAAACATGCTGCCAGCCATGCTGGGCAACCACCCAGCCTTCCGTCTGCCGCTTCTTTACATACGCCCAGAAGTCTTCTCTCGCCGTTCCCCGGTTCAGATTCTCATCCCGGTTATCCGGCACCACGCCAATCAGCGGTTTAATGGCAAACTCATCCAGAAGTGAAGCAAACGCCTGAAATTTATCCCAATCCATGGCGGGTGTTATATCATCTAACCGAACCGCTATCTTCATATCCTTATCTCTCAATCTGTCAGAATCCACTTCCAACGCGGGGCCATGCTCCAACACATTTCCTTCTGTCTTTCCGATTCCGATACCCGGATTCTATTGCAGTACATCTCCTGTGCTTAGAGGCACCACACATTCATACCGGTCTATCAGAAGCGATCCATCCACCGTCCGCACCACCGGTTTGTCATCAAACACATCGATCACTTCCCCGGGTGCATAGGCAGAGAAGTCTATCATTTCGTCAAAGGGATGTGCCTCCCACACCCGCACTTCGTTCTCCCCGCACATGGCAAAAGCCCCCGGAAAAGGTGCCGCCACACCGCGGATCAGATTATAAATTTCTCTGGTTCTGGCATGAAAATCTATCTTACCGTCCGCCGCTGTCCGCTTTTCATACCAGGAATCAAAGTCCCTGGAATCTGTGCGAATTACAATATTTCCCTCTTCATATGCTTTTAACAGTCTGCGAATCAGATTCTTGGAGCAGATCATATTCTTATACTGTGCCGTGCGGATGTCATCATGAGGCGTGATGGAAAACATCTCTGTGGCAAATACGTTAGGGCTGTCCGCCTTCTCATCATACCGGAATAAATTCAGATTAAATCTGGTATCTCCCAGAATAATAGACCAGTTCAAGGGAGATCTCCCCCTGCCAAAGGGCAGATATCCGCTGTTGCCATGGAACCCATAGACTCCATACTGAAAACAATCTAATACGGACCTGGGCATCAATCTCTGCCACCCCATGGAGATGCCGATATCAAATTCATTCTCCCGCATGAAATTCTGTGTCTTTTCATCCGTCAGAAAATAACTGTCCGCTTCATGTACTGGAATCCCATACTTCTCTGTCAGAATGGACAGACCCTTATATCCCGATACCTGGTTTTTCTTCGTCACTTCCGGACTGATGGTGATGACCAGATCCACCGGACAGATCTGTTCCTGGATAAACGTCACAATATTTTCAGAGCTATCTTTTACCCCAAACACAACTACTTTATATTTCATACTAATCCCCATTCCGGAGCGTTTACGCGACGGGGCGACGCAAATCTCCATTCTTACTGCAAATACTCCTTATACCAGTCTATTGCCAAGACGATGCCTTTCTCAAAATCATACTCGGGATTGTATCCCAAAAGCTCTCTCGCCTTCGTAATATCCGCATTGGAATCCCGCACATCACCCTTTCTGGGCGGCCCGAAATTCGGCTCCACATCTTTACCCAGCGCCTTGCAGAGATGATAATAAATATCGATCAGGAAAAGTCTGCCGCCGGCACCGATGTTGAACGCCTGTCCTGCCACCTCACTGGACGCCTTGCAGGCACGCAGATTAGCCTCAATCACATTGTCGATATAAGTAAAGTCTCTAGACTGTCTGCCATCCCCGTTGATTGTCGGTACTTCTCCGTGAAGAAGCTGTTTCAGGAACTTCGGAATAACAGCCGCATACATGCCATCCGGATCCTGCCTGCGCCCGAATACATTGAAATAACGAAGCCCATACGTATCCAGTCCGTATAATTCCTTATAGAGGCGGCCATATTCCTCATCTACTTTCTTTGTCAAAGCATAAGGGGAAATCACCTTTCCTTCCTGCCCTTCTTTCTTGGGCAACGTCGGAGAATCTCCATACACAGAAGAACTGGATGCATAGACGAACTTCTTCACACCGTTTACCCTGGATGCCTCCATCATATTCAAGGTACCACGGATATTAATCTCTTCGTACAACTGTGGCATCTCAATACTTCTTGGCACACTGCCCCAGGCCGCCTGTTGTAACACATAGTCCACGCCTTCTGTCGCTTCCTTACAGGTATCAAAATTACGAATATCTCCTTTGATAAAGGTAAATCTCCCATTGGATAGAAACGGCTCGATATTCTCATATTTGCCCGTGGACAGATCATCCAGACAGCGCACTGTATATCCCATATCAAGCAATGCTTCGCAGAGATTGGAACCGATAAATCCGGCACCGCCTCCCACCAAAAACACTGTATCCTTTTCAAATTCAATATCCCGATATCCCATTTTCATCATCCCTTTCGTTTCCTGTACCAGCTTTGATCTTTGATCATTTCCCTCAGTAAAAGATAAAATGCTATATAAAAAATAGAAAATCCATATATCATGTACCTGGACAGACACATGATGGTGATGGATGTAGCACACACATTTGCCGCAATAAACAGAAGCGCGACCCCCATGGTAAACGCTGCCTCATATCGCTTTTTTACACATATCAGATACAGCGTCAGCCCCGCCGCAGCCAAGTAGAAAAGAAGCGCTACCCAGTTAATCAGCGGATGCACCACCGCTATACTTCTCACAAACCCGTTTCTGCACAGCAGAAGATAATCATAAAACCATTGGCCAAAGCAGACCGGCAAAAGTTTCCGCATCATCCTGCCGGCCATATCGTCCGACATACTGCTCTGTTCATAGTAATCAACCTTTCCCAATCCGAAGAAATAGGAGGACATATCCGCCTCAAGCACCTGGAATTTCAAAATATCATGATGTTCCTCCAGATACGCCGTCCGGTCTTTCACGGTATCGCCGCCATACTTATAATTCAACCCCTGTTCATCCGCCTCTGCATAGAAACGATCGAAAAACTCCTGTTCCAGACTGCCCTCTTCAAAGACTTCCCTGTCCTCTTTGTCACAGGCATAGATTACATTGGTCAGTGTGTTGACCTGTCCATAAGTGTTCCCCATAAAATATCCGGTAACAAAATAATTATACACATGAACCGTCAGACTGCGCAAGCCAAACACCGCAAGCAGCACCGCCAGAGGCACCACGACAGCCCGGTATATCTTATGAAGTACAAAAGTAAATTTGCGAGATCCGCTCTGCGGACTCGAATGAACGAAGAACCTTCCTATACAGTAAATAAATGCCCACATCAAAATCGTGGTCATCATCTGCCCCCTGGTCATGGAGAGCAGATAGGCCATCAGGAGACTGAGTACCCGGTCCCTTCTTCTGTCCTCGAAGATCATACGCAGCAAAAAGTAGAGGAAGAATTGAAACAAAGGGATACACAATGCCTCACTCATCACCGAATTTTCCAGGAAAATATGCAGGGCAGACACATACCGCGTCATCAGGTGAGGAAGAAGCTGCAAAAGAACCACGAGCACCTCTTCCCAGAAATGCAGATGAAAACGCCTTGTCAGATATTCCGACAATACAGTAATGCCAAGAGCAGTGAGAATCCCCTGCACCGCCATGGCCGCCGGCAGATATCCATCCCCGATAACCGTTCGGAAACAACACAAAAACAGCGGATAAAGCGGTTCTCTGTGAATGTGCATTGTAATATACTGGTCGGAATCGTTGTAGACACCAACACCACAAGCCGCAAGCATGGTCATAAAAAACACAAGCAATGCGGCCAGAATACACAGTGCCCTCTTCCTGTCTTTGTTTAATCTTACAATCTCCAATACCGATAACCCTCTGTCAGATACGTTTTCCTATCCAGAATACCCTTCAAATCCATCAGCACCTTCCGCTCATGTCCGGGGTTATAGAATCCATCAATATCCTCTTTGCTCAGCTGAAGGAACTGTTCATGCGCCACAGCAATAATCACCGCATCCATGCCCTTCACATCGTCCATGGTCTGGAAATCAATCCCATAGAGACGCTTCGCTTCTTCCGCATCAGCCGCAGGATCCACCACAAGCGGCGTAATGCCGTATTCACCCAGCTCCTTATAGATATCTATCACTTTCGTATTTCTGGTATCCGGACAATTCTCTTTAAAGGTAAAGCCCAGAATCGCCACCTTCGCTTTCTTAACCGGAATATCCGACTTGATCAGATCCTTTACCAGACTCTCCGCCACATATTTACCCATATCGTCATTGATCCGTCTGCCTGAAAGAATAATCTGGGAATGATATCCTAACTCTTCCGCCTTGTATGTCAGATAATAAGGATCTACGCCGATACAGTGTCCGCCCACAAGACCAGGTTGAAAGTTTAAGAAATTCCACTTGGTACCTGCCGCTTCCAGCACGGCCTTGGTATCAATATTCATCTTATGGAAGATGATTGACAATTCGTTCATAAATGCAATGTTGATATCTCTCTGGCTGTTCTCAATCACCTTGGCCGCCTCGGCAACCTTGATGGACTCCGCACAGTAGACACCCACTTCCACCACAAGCTCATAGACTTTGGCAATGACACCCAGAGTCTCCTCATCCATACCGGATACGATCTTGGTAATGGTCTCCAGTCTATGTACTTTGTCACCCGGATTGATACGCTCCGGCGAATAGCCAATCTTAAAGTCTACGCCGCATTTCAAACCTGATTCCTTCTCCAGAATCGGTACACAGATATCCTCCGTCACGCCCGGATAGACGGTGGATTCAAATACCACCACGGAACCTTTCGTCAGATTCTGTCCCAGAATACGGCTTGCTCCTTCCACCGGCGATAAATCCGGCGTATGATCGTCATTGACCGGTGTGGGAACTGCCACAATATGAAACTTTGCCTCTTTCAGCCGGGAAGGATCTGCCGTAAACTCTACCTTCGTATTGCGTATTACCTCATTGCCCACCTCATTGGTCGGGTCAATCCCACTCTGATACAGGCCAATTTTCTGCTCATTTAAATCAAAGCCCACAACCTTGATCTTCTTCGCAAAAGCTACCGCAATCGGCATACCCACATAGCCTAAGCCTACCAAAGACAGCTTTTCTTCTCCGCTTACAAGTTTTTCATATAATCCCATTTTCTTATCCCTAGCCTTTCTTGTTTGATAGTATCTGCGATACCTCGTCCATATATTCTCCGGTCACAAGCTTCCGGTCAAATTCCCGTTCCATCTTCTGCCTGCCGCACCGTCCCATTGCTGCACGTTCTTCTATGGACAGGGCCAGGAATTTCTCCATGGCGCCTGCCAGTTCTTCCGGCCTGCCCGGTGTAAATCCAAAACCTGTCACACCCTCTTCAAAGGCCTCCATACAGCCGCTGATATTGGAAGCAATCACCGGTCTTCCCGTAGCCGCGCCCTCAATCAGGGCATTGGACATGCCCTCATGGAACGAGGCCACCACAATGGCACTGGCCGCCGCCAGAAACTCATGCACTTCCGTGTGAAAACCAATCTGTTTGATAACACCCTCCTGCTCCAGCCTGTCCAGAAGCTCCTGATAATCTTCATCGCAATATCCCATGATATCGAAAAACACCCGGTCGCTATGTAACTGCTTCGCCGCCTCGATATACTCCAGGATGCCCCGCTCTTTCATAACCCTTCCCACGAAAAGAAAATGTGTCTCCTCCCCGGACGGATACTTCTCATAGCTGTGCCTCTCCAAATTCACCCCGGAACCCATGACCATCCGCGTTTTCTTTCCCATGATTCCCATATTCCGGAAAATCCCGCGGTTCTCTTCATTTTGAAAAAATACGCAGGCTGCCCGTTTCAATCCGGCCCTGTACATGGAAACCACCAGTTTCAGCAAAAGCCCTGTCCTGTCAAAAGCACCGCCCAGGCCCGTAATGGTGGCAATGTAGGGAATCTTCAACCTGCCAGCCGCATAACCGCCGTAAATATTGGGTTTGATGGTATATGTCACCACCAGATCCGGCCGAATCTCCTTCATCATTTTAACGTAAGTCCGGTACAGCTTCAAGTCCTCTATGGGATTGATGCCTCTTCTGTTGATGGCGGTTTTGATAATTTTACAGCCTTCTGCCCGCAATTCTTTTTCCTTCACATCATCCGGCATACTGACGTAGACTTCATGCTCTGCTGTCAGGGCTTTGACAAATTCATTTCTGAAATCGTATAGGCCGCCGGAGGAGTTGATTAGTATTAGGACTTTTGCCATGTGGATATTGCACCTTTCATAATTTCTATCTGTAAATAAATAATTAATATCCGGACGCCGGGGCGCGGGTAATTCCACTCGTGCCGCGCTCCCGCTCCGCAAAAACCATAGCGGACACATAAGCGACCAAAATACGGTCGCTAAGTGCCGATGGTTTTTAAGGGGCACTCACCGGATTTACCCTCGTCCCGGCTGTTATTTTCTGTTCAAAATTTGTTTGATTGTTTGTTTTCTTAGCTATAATTCCCTTAATACAACTTTTTTACATAATCTTCTCAAATCATAAATTATACTTTATGATGTCCAGCACGGGGAGCGGTTGATATTTTAAGGAGCCCCTAGAACAGCGCCAGCGCTTAGCGAGGTGTTTTCGAGCTTAGCGCCTGCTGCGCTGTGAAAGGAGCGAAAGCGGGGTGACGTAAATATCAATCGCTCCTCGTGCAGCCTTCTTAGAACATTTACAATCCTTCTACGGCACAATCTCCACCCCATTCATATCCCGTATCATCACCTCATTATATTTCATCATGCAGATTCCTTCCTGGTATTGCCCGATCCGCACTTCATTTTCCTGTCCGGAAAGATTCCGAATCACCGCCTGCGCCATATTGACACCACAGGCATAGGCATGAGGATATCCGCCGCCAAACCGGGGATTCACCTCCGAAATATAATAAACCCCGTCAATCTCAAAAATATCAATATCTATCATCCCGCGAAATCCGCAGGACTCTGTGAAATCCCGGATAATCTGAAAAAGCGCATCGTCTTTATAGGACACGGATTTATCGGTCTCACCCGCCCGCATCTTGATCTTCTTCTTCACAAAGATATCCGTACACTTTCCGGAAATCATGTCCACATACACATCTGCACCATATTCCTGACCATCCATATATTCCTGAATCATCAGATCATCATAAAGATCACACAGCACATCAATCTCTTTGCTGCTTCCCACTTTATTAATATGAATACTGGCACTGCCCCGCACTGGTTTGACAAACACCGGATAGGCTATCTCTCCGGCCTGCTGTGCCTGATAGAAAGACTCTTTATCCGCATAACATTTTGCAGTTGGTATCTGCATGTTACAAAGCATTTTATACATACTGTATTTATCAAAACAGGTTTCCACCAATTCATAATCGGAAACAATCGGCGTGGCGCCCACGGCAAGAAATCTCTCTCTCTCCTTCGCAAGCAGACTCAATTCCGGATCAATCAGGGAAAACACGCCTGTGACCTCTTCCTTCCTACAGATATCCAGAATGACATCCAGATATCCCGGTGCGGTAATCCTTGGCACCAGATAAAAAGCGTCCGCCTCATACACCGCAGGTGCCAGATTAGAACAATCCGTGGCAATAACCCTGCCTGTGTCTCCCAGTTCCTTCTTAAAATACTGTACTACCTTATCGCGCGTACCCGCACTCAGGATCAATAGATTCATGCCTGCCGCCTTTCCGTCTCCTGTCCCTTATCCAGGAGGTCAAAATACAGGGGAGCGCCGCCTGTGTGAACAAAGAGGATATTTTTTCCACAAATCTGATGTTCTTCCACATAACGCTTCATACCATAAAATGCCTTTCCCACATAAGTACTGTCCATAGGGATTCCGTCTTTGGCCATTACTTCTTCTATGGTTTGTTTCACTTCCTGTGTATACTTTCCATAACCGCCCATACAGTAGGCGTCTGTAAAAATCAGTTCTTCCTCTTTATAGAGGGCTTGGTATTTCTCACCCAGATATTCTTCCACACTCTGTCTGACCACCTCACGGCCCCGTTCTTCATTCCTTGCGATGCTGATACCGACTATTTTCTTCTCTTTGACCGTCTGAGCGTTTTTTCGCTTTCTGTCTTCCATTAAAAGCTTCCCACTGACCAGCCCCGCCTGTGTGGTTCCGGTTCCGGAAGCATGGAAGATATAATCAAAACAGATTCCTGTCTGCTCCTCATAGTCTGCAATCTCTCTATAAGTGTTCACACAGGCACGGGTTCCGGGATTTCCATGACCCCCGCCAAGGATAAAGTAAGGATTCTTTCCTTCCTGTCTATAGGCTTCCACCCTCCTGTCAATGGTTTCTGACACCTTTGTCACCGGGCAGGTCTCAATTACCGCACCGAACTCCTCCACCAGCCTGGTATTATAAAGCATTTCCCGATTTTCTTCCGGGGAAATGATATGACAGGCCAGTCCCATGGCGCAGGCCATATTGGCAATGATCCTGCAATGGTTGGAACTGTTACTGCCATAAGTCATCACTATGTCAGCTTCACAATCCTTAATCTCCTTATAAAACTCTGCCGCCTTGCGGGCCTTATTGCCGCCGAAACTGAAAGGAATCATATCCTCCCGTTTGATATAATAGCGGTTCTTTCCATAATCACCCGACATCTCCACGATCGGCGTAGGGTGGATTCCCTGCTCAAACAGTGCAATCTGTTTCATTTCATTCCCCATTCCGGAGCGCTTGTACTGCGCTGTTCTTCATTCCAAAGCTCTTTACTGCGCTCCCTGCTCTCTGCGATACACATCAAAGTCTGCCACCGTCTGGTCCGCACCGGAGAGTGTTCCGGAACGTTTCAATACTTTCCCGGCAGTCATTCCTATAATCTTCAAATCCATCAGAAAACTCAGATGTTCCACATAATAGAGATCATAACGAAATCTATCTTCCCATCCAAGGGCATTTCGTCCGTTGACCTGCGCCAGTCCCGTCAATCCCGGCCTCACATCGTGACGATGCCTCTCTTCATCCGTATAGTAGGGAAGATATCTGACCAATAACGGCCTTGGCCCGATCAGACTCATGTCCCCTTTCAGAATGTTAAACAGTTCCGGCAATTCATCCAGACTGGTAGAGCGAAGAACTTTTCCAAACTTTGTAAGCCGCACCTCGTCCGGCAAAAGATTGCCCTGTTCATCCCTTTCATCTGTCATGGAGCGGAATTTATACAGCTTAAAAATCTTCTCGTTCCTGCCCGGTCTCTCCTGGTGAAACAGTACCGGGCTTCCCAATTTGACACGCACCAGAATCCACAGGATCAACAAAATGGGGCTGAGCACAATAATCCCCATAAGGGAGAGCATAAAATCCAGGAAACGCTTTACTCCATTTCTATACATAATCCTGCTCCTTATCTGCCAAAGCATGCCCGCACAGTGCGGATAATCTGCTCCATGTCCTCCGGCGTGTTTTTAATATCACTGGGCAGACACAATCCTCTCTCAAAGACATACTCTCCCACACTGCTGCCATCCTCATTGTGCGGGAAGAAATCACATGCTTCAAAAACCGGCTGTAAATGCATCGGTTTCCAGACCGGCCTGGTTTCTGCATTAACCGCCTCGTCCAATGCATCCATGACTCTGTCCGGTGTCACATCACAGCTTCTGTCAATTACCATACCGGAAAGCCAGTTATTGGCATCTCCATCCGGGTTCATAGGATTCATGGTTATCTCCGGAATATCATCAAAGGCTGTCTTATACTGTTGGTAAATAGCTTTCTTTGCCTCTTTGTGCTCTTCTAAATGAAGCAGCTGTCCTCTGCCAATGCCGGCAAGAACATTGCTCATACGATAATTATACCCAATCTGGGAATGTTGATAATGTCTGGCCGGATCTCTGGCCTGGGTAGCCAGGAAAGTAGCCTGTTTGGTCACAGCTTCATCCGCTGATACCAGCATCCCGCCCCCGGAGGTGGTGATGATCTTATTGCCATTGAAAGAATATATGCCGTATTGGCCAAAAGTTCCCGTATATCTTCCCTTGTACGTACTGCCCAGGGATTCTGCCGCATCTTCAATCACAGGTGTCCCATGCGCCTTACAGATTGCAAGAATCTCATCCAGCTTCGCCGGTGTCCCATACAGATGAACCACGATAACCGCCTTGGGATCAGGATATTTCTCATAGGCTCTGGCAAGCGCTTGCGGAGACATATTCCAGGTATCCGGCTCCCCGTCAATAAAGACCGGTGTTCCGTTCTCATACACAATCGGATTGCAGGATGCCGAGAAAGTCAGATCCGATACAAACACCACATCGCCCTGTTTAATCCCCAACATTCTGAGCGCCAGATGAATTGCCGCCGTACCGGCACTTAAAGCCGCTGCGTGACCACAACCTGTATACTCTGCTATCTCCTTCTCAAAAGCGTTCACATGGGGTCCTAATGGCGCAATCCAGTTCGTATCAAAAGCCTCCCTGACAAACTCCTGCTCTTCCCCATGCATGGTAGGGGATGATAAATAAATCCGTTTCTTAGCCATAAACATGCACTCCCTTCACTCTGCCGGCAAAACACCATAGATGCTGCTTTATACTATTACAATCCAGACTATGTCTGGCTGTGATAAGTCGGTACAATCCTGCGGATCAATGGTCTGATATCAGAATTCTCCACCTGACATTCATCCTTTAATTCCTTCAGCTGACAGAAAAACTCCTGTTCATCCAATTCTATCGGCTTGCCAATATGAATCATCTTATTGGCCGTATCTCTCATCCCTTCCTCTTCCATCAGAAGTTCTTCATAAAGCTTCTCACCCGGACGCAGCCCTGTAAATTCTATCTTAATATCCTCACCCACACGATACCCTGAAAGCTTGATCAGGTTCTCTGCAAGTGTAAGAATCTTTACCGGTTCTCCCATATCCAGTACAAAGATTTCTCCGCCCTTTGCATAGGCGCCCGCCTGCAATACCAGGGAAACCGCTTCCGGAATGGTCATAAAATAACGGATGATATCCGGATGGGTAACCGTAACCGGACCTCCTGCTGCAATCTGCTTGCGAAACAGCGGTATCACACTGCCGTTACTGCCCAGCACATTGCCGAAACGCACCGCCACAAATTCCGTGTCATAATGTTTGTCAAAAGTCTGTATGATCATCTCACAGATGCGCTTGCTTGCCCCCATAATGTTGGTGGGATTCACCGCCTTGTCCGTGGAAATCATGACAAACCGCTGTACACCGCTCATAGCCGCCGCCTGGGCAGTCTTAAAAGTGCCAAATACATTGTTCTTGATTGCTTCCGTAGGACTGTCCTCCATCAGCGGTACATGCTTATGTGCCGCCGCATGATACACAATATGAGGCTTGTACTGTGAAAAGATATAATTCATCCGGTTGGTATTGCGCACAGAGGCAATCAAAACCACCATATCCAGATCCGGATATTTCTGTTTCAGTTCCTGCTGTATATCATAGACCGAGTTTTCATAAATATCCACAATCACCAGCTGTTTGGGCTTATGGGTTGCAATCTGTCTGCAAAGCTCGCTGCCAATGGAACCGCCGCCCCCGGTGACTAACACCACCTTACCCTGGACATAGCCCAGAATCGAATCCAGATCCACGCTGATAGGATCTCTGCCCAACAGATCTTCCACTTCCACATCCCGCAGTTTGCTGACATTCACTTCCCCGTTTACCAACTGATACATGCCTGGCAGTGAACGCAGTTTGCAATTGGTGTCTTTACAGATTTCCAGGATTTCCCGGATATCAGCCCGGCTGGCGGAAGGAAGCGCCACAATGATTTCATCCACCTCGTAGATATCTGCACATTCCACAATCTTATCCCGGCCGCCGGCCACCTTGATTCCCTGTATATACCTGCCCCATTTCCCCTTGTCATCATCAATCACACATTTGATGACCATGGTGGAAAAGTTGCTGTTTACAATCTCTTTAATAATCACATTACCCGCCTCACCGGCACCGATCACCATGACAGAAATGAGATTCTTCTTATTCTTCTGTTTATGTTTCAGACTTCTGAAAAAGCGATAGGAGAATCTGCTGGCAAAGATACAGGTAACCAGAAAGAACATATAGAAGAGATAATAACTTTTGGGCACGGCCTGATGGGAAGATGCCTTAAAAAACTGCATACCCATTCCATCCACAAAAGTAGACAACACACAGGACAACACAATATTTTGTAGTTCCGTCTCACCGGCAAAAGCCCAGAGACTGCTGTAAAGACGGAAAATATAAAAAATAAGCAGTGTCAGAATGATATTGACAGGCAGAAACATTTCAATCGGATGCATGAAGTACTGCGGAATCGTATCCACATGAAACTCATACCGTGCCAATATTGCCAGATAACTTGCCAGGATCACACTGATAATATCATAAATAATCAGGCAGGTTCTTCTATAAAATAATTTTACGTTAAAAGGTTTTCTCGTCTTTTCCATCTCTGCGTCCAGTTCCTAAATTTCTTCTCTTCGTACATCAAACAACAGTGGCGCCAGCGTCAAAAGCAGGCAGTACGCAATCGGACAACAGGGGTGAAAAATCCACTCTGCCAGTCCTGCCACTGCAAAAAGTACCAGAATGGCAAACGGCAGTGCGGCACACACCGTATCGTCCTTTCTTTTCCGGTAATATATAAACGACTGTACCAATGTGCCGACTCCTAACAGGATAAACACGATACCCACATAAATGCCATGATCGTAAGCCACCTGTAGATAAATATTATGCGCATGCACAAGGAAGTTGCCGTCCGCTTCCGTAATACCCATCTCCTCATGACCAAAGGCGTTCAGATTCTTGTAATACTGTCTGAAAATATAAAACCTGCCATTCGTGTAAGAGTCCTCTTCTTCTGCCTCCTGAGCGGCGGCTGCCGCAATATCTTCGGTCGAAGCCAGAAGAATCGGTGGTTTTTGATCCAGGTACATCTTATACATTGGCATGTCATCGGCCGAAGAAAAGAACAGGAACGCATTTAGACACTCCTCCTCCGGAACACCCAGTACTTTCATCTGAAATACCTGTACAAAACGTTCCACCGTAATATAATAGTAGGAATCCATATCCCTGCCATGCATCAGCTCGGTAGGAATCTCCTCTATCTCATGGAGTTCCGGTTTGGCGGCAACAGAAGGTAACATCCGCTGGGCTGTAAACACCACCGGAAAAGAAACCAGAACTGCAAGGGCCATCATTCCCACACACTGCAAAAGCCTCTTCCCCTTGTTTTCCATGGAAAGACACACCAGCAGCACCGTCAGTATTCCTGTCACCAATATGGCCAGATAACCTGTTCTGGAAAGCGTAAAAATCAAATAGGCTGCTGCCGTTCCCAACATGGCCAGCTCTTTATAAGTACCTGCAAAAGACGGATTTCTTCTGTAAGCATACAGAAACTTTACCAGTGCCGCACACACCGCCAGCGCCAGATACACTGCCGAAATGGTCACTGTATGGAAGATAAAGGGATACCTGTAATACTGGAAATACATGTAAGGCCTGTGCAGCAGACAATAAACAACCATCGCTCCAAAATGAAAGAGAATCCCGTTACATATATTCTGTAACAATTCCGCCTTTTTATCCCAGGCGGCCATCCGCAGATAATATAACACAAAGGCGCAGACCAGATAAACAGGCCAGCCTCTGGTATTACGATAAATAACGATAAGCGCAAAGAAAAGCGCCACCAGGATTCCATATCCTATGGATATCCTGCCAACCTTCTTGCCAATCAGGATTCTGATAGTATTTATAATCACAAAACCTGCGAGAATTCCCACCCAGGCTGTCAGCTTAACTGTCAGAATTTCCAGTTCTTCCGGCTCCTCCAGAAGCTTCACGGTATTCTGATAATAGAAATAGCCGGCCACTGCCGCAACAGCCGCATAGACCAGATTCACCAGATTAAAGATCTCCCGACGCGTATAAGTCACAATCACCGCCAGGGCAAAGAAAATCAACATCTGCCTGTAGGCCACCGTATGGTGAATCTCATACAGACCGTTCATATAATTACAGCAGGCCCAGATAGCTCCCGCAAACATAATCGATTGCAGATACCCCTGCCATCTCTCCTGTAATACGTCTGCCAATGTTCTGTCCGTGGCACATCCTGTCCTGTCATGGTTCACCGCATATAGCGCCGCCAGGACTGCCAGGAGCACCCCTATCTCATAAAACACAATGGAAATCATATCGTTGGTAAACGTCATGCAGGGCCCGATCACAATAAAAGCTGCAATACCCAGGAGGATAATCACCGGATTCAGCACCGCCCGCATAGTCCGCTCTACTGTGAGAAGCGTATTTTTCTCCTGGTACTTACCATAGTACTTACCTGACAGATACGTTACCAGAATTGCCAGAAGCAGCAGAAAACCGTCAATCACAAATGTCTTTGCCTTGCGCAAAGGCATCACATAGTGATATGCCGCAATCATACAATGCTGCGTATCCCCCATCTCACTGTAGAAAAGGGGACCAATATAAGGATTATTGGCTGCTGCCGTATCCGCATAACCTATCCGGAATTCCATCTCCATGTTCTGAAGCAGGAAATAATACTCCTTCCCCACCTCCAGATCCATATTGATCTGTACTCTGCAATAGCCGGGAATCTCTTTCATATCTTTGGTGCTTATAACCTGCTGCATCATGATATTCATGGCACCGTCATAGAGCACAAAATTAAAGTCTTCTCCGACAGCGCCCTCTGTCAGATACACATCAATACTTTGCAGCTTATCAAACTGGGCAATAAACATCTGATGTATGGCTGAGCCGCCCGAAACAGGCTCAGATTCCATCACCACCTGCTCATCACTTCTGGATGTCACCGTCTCCCTAATGAGGCGGAGAGGCCACAGGGAAATCACAATACACAGGACAATCAGCCAGACCGTACCGCAGACAGCTTGTCTTTTATTAATAATCCGGTTCATAATCTATTCTCCAAAACTCCAAAAGGCACAGTACGCCAAAATAATCATTGATTAGTATATCACGATTGTTTTTATTTTACAACTAAGCGCCGCCAGGTCTAATAATCAATATAAATCTGATTGGTCAGCTCCCTTCCCTGTGCATCTGCAAAAATATCTATCCGCAGTTTACCCTGTTCTCCTGCCGGCACACTAATATGATCAAGCGGTGCAAGAACCCTCAGTTCTTCATAATCTTCTGTTCCCGATACCATCCTGTAAATGGATGCATAACAGTCCACATTCCCCTTCTGTACCGTCTCAAAGGTAAAGCATTTGTCTGCCTCCGTCTCTGTCACAGAATAGGTTACGCCATAAACCCTGTCAGCGATAGACTGCATTTTTTCCTCATAGGAATCATAGAACAAATCCTCCTTCTCAATCTGTCCAAGCATCAGCTCTGCAAACAACTGACTGAAGCTCTCTGCCCCGGCAGAGTTGAGATGGTCTTCGTCCATAAACAGACCACAGTCATAGGAAAAGTACTCTTCCCTGCACAAATTAAAATCATAGTAGGGCACACCGCTTTCTTCCAACAGATTATTTACCTGCTCTATGTAAGATTCATAATTCCCTGTTGCCACCATGTTATAGTAAGGCATGGGAACCGAGAAGAAAGCAAGTTCTATGTCATGCTTCTCACAATAGTCTATGATACGTTTGACAGACTTTTTATCATCAGCAGAAAATACAGCATCCGGAATTGGCTCCCAGTCTCCCTCGAAGCTAAAATCATAGTTTTCTATGGATTCCCGGTTCGCAATATATCCTTTCTGTGTATAATACTGTGAATCCGTCTCCGGGTCTCCCCAATATTCATAATTCTTATAGCCTTCTGTTCGCTTGGTCGCAACCACCTCTGCAATATGCCCTCTGGAAAACAGCTTCTGCCAGTATCTTCTCGGCGAAAAGAATCCTTCAATCCAATAGTCGGGCGCACTTCCCTCCATCAGATAGCGGGCTTTGTTGAATGACGGACTCAGATAATCGCTGATGATATAGACGGAAGTCAGCCCTTCCCTCTCCCAGTAGACTTCTCCGGCGATATCATAATACATCTCCACATAAACTTTCTTCAAATCATTCTTCTTTGCTGCTTCTTTCAATATTGCATAACTTCCGTCCCAGGATTGTAATGCCGAGCCAGCGTTAAAAGTATTAGCCGCAAACAGTTCATCCGTAACGCCCACATCCACAGAACGAAAACAGTGCGAAGACCCCAGAAATAAAACATCAATATTCTCCTGCTGCGTACGCATCTCATGAAAAGCCAGCCTCGTATAAGAATCACTGTCATCATAAATCAGATAACGCAGCAAGCGGTTAGCGCCAAATAACAGTAACAGAAACAGAAACGGGGACAGAACTGCAAATCCCTTTTTTATGTATTTTTTAGAACTGGAAATAAATAAACTGACTCGTATCATATGCAACTCCATAAACACCTAACATTAGTACACTCCAGAAGGCCGTCATATAAATAATCCATCTGAATCCCAGACCACATCCCTCACTGTATATCCACTGCCGAATCCTGTATCCCTTCTCATGCAGAATATCTACTGTCAGCATCACCCCAATGGCAACAATTAAAATCAGCCAGTCATACCATGCATAGGGAAGTGACAGAAGCGATACATTCTGATATGCTGTAGTCATCTGTTTTAAGTATGCAAAGGCCATGCCAAAAGAATCTGCCCGGAAAAAAATCCACGCAATATCCACCAGAATAAAGGTAATCGCCGTCTTAAGCAGCCTGATGCCAAAACTCATCTTCTTATCCCGAATCCCCAGTCTGTCTTTCACAGATTGTATGACAATTGCCACATTCTGATAAACGCCATGCAGGGCACCCCAGATTACAAAATGTCCGTTCGCTCCATGCCAGAGACCGCTCACAAGAAAGACCACCATCGTATTAAACATTTTACGTACGGCACCTTTCCTGCTTCCACCCAGAGGAATATATAAATAATCCGTAAACCAGGATGTCAATGAGATATGCCATCGTCTCCAGAAATCCCGGATGGATGTAGCCAGGTAAGGCTGTCTGAAATTGTCCATTAAGCGAATCCCGAATATCTGCGCTGCCCCTCTTGCAATAACCGTATAACCATTGAAATCACATAATATCTGGATGGCAAAAAGCACAAAAGCCACCGCCAGTTCCACAAACCCATAATAGGTATAGCCCTCCAGTACATAATCCACAAGTACTGCCGCCCGATCTGCAATTACCAGCTTTAGAAAGAACCCATACAGCATCAGACACAGTCCGTCACGGATTTCCTGCCAGTCTATTTTCTTCTCCCTGATATGTTCAATCTGCGTCAACAGGTTTCCGGACCGCTCAATCGGCCCCGCTACAAGCTGGGGAAAGAACGAGACAAACAAAGCATACCGCACAATATTTCTCTCCGCACTTATCTTACCCTCGCCCCGGTAAATATCCATGGTATAGCCAAGTGCCTGAAAGGTATAGAAGGAAATGCCCACCGGCAGCACAAAACTGAATGGCGACTCGATTGACAAATGCAGTGCCGTCCCTGCAATCCCAAGCAGCCAGTTGAAATACTTAAAGAATATCAGGATTCCCAGATTCACGGCAAAACTTGCTGCCACTACACACTTCGCATAACTATTTTTATCTGGATATTTCTCCCTCAAAGTCTCTATCCCGATTCCGCTTAAGTAAGTGACCACCGTGGATATGGCTATCAAAACCGCATACTTCGGATTCCAGCACATATAAAAATAATAACTTACTACCAACAGCCAGGTACTTCTCGCCTTTCTGGGCATCAGATAATAGAGCAGTGCCACAATCGGCAAAAACACCAGAAACTGAACAGAATTAAACAACATACATTCTTTCCTCCTCAAGTACCATCACCGCAAGAAGCGGCAGGGCAAACCAGAACATCAGCACATATCTCGGCAGATAGGTTGGCCCGAAAATCACTGTCAGCCAGACGAAAAACAACATAAAAAACGGCAGCAGCATATGATACTTTCTTCTGTATACAAAATAGGCAAAACAGAAGGCATAGAGCCAGAACATGGCACCCATGGAAAATAACATGGACAACACCGGCACTTTTTCCTTCCAGATTTCCAGGGACATCCTGCGATAGATCTCGTCAAGCCATGGAATCTTACTGTCCCTGGCTCCCGGCTCCTCCACTTCATACCCAAAATAGGAACTGTCCTGATAAGTAAAAGTAAATACCGTATTTCCCCCATACACATTGACCACCGCATCCGGATACCAGAATCCATAGGAGGTCATCCACCAGGCATTGAAATAAGATAATGGCTTTCTGAAACCAATCTTCATCCAGAGCCAGGCATATCTGGATTTATCTTTTTGGAAAGCCTCGTTATCAAAGCGCACTTTAACCGGATCGGAAAGCCTGGCATTGTACATCCTGAGGGTATCTTCCGACAGAATCTCGTGGAGAATCTTCGTATCTTCTTCATCAAACACTTCCGGCGTATACTTATAGGTCCTTGCAAGCTGCTGAATGGGTACTGTCAGAATTTCCTGATTCTCACTGTCATCCGCATGAAACACGACTTTCAACCCCGTATTGATCAAAAGACATCCCACTACCGCACAGACGGCACACAGCCACACGCTCCTGCGATGACTTTTCCGGGAAAACACAAGCACCGGAATCATCAGCAAAAAGGCATATAATCCGTTATTACGAAAAAGCATCATCCCTGCCGCACTCACCACAAAAAGAAACCTCCACCGCTTTGATGCAAAAAAGCTTTCCCCGTCAAGACCCATCTGAAGCAGACAGAGCAAAAGCAAAAGCAGCATCACGGCAAACAAAGCATCCTTGGCAGAACACAGGGCAAACATCACCACCACCGGAAAAAGGGCAAAATAAAATACGCCGGCAAAATACACAACCCGCGATACCTTTTTCTTACGAAAATAAGATAACAGGAAAGCAAAACTGCCCGATACACAGAGCATCTGTATCATAACATAACATGCAATTCCCATATTGTAAGAACCAAGCAGCTTATGCACCCCACAGATGATACCGCCAAGCAAAAGCACATGCACAAGAGGATGATGGGTAGAAAACATCCGTGTTGCAACCTGTACATATTCATCCTGTGCATCGTACACAAAAAAGCCCGGATACACTGCCAGGAATACCGGAAGCCAACACAGGAAAATAACAATAAAGGAAATGATATCCGTCCTTTGTTCCCGTACCTGCAAAGGCCATTTGATGGAACCGGTAACTGATTTCTGCGCACGCTTTTGCAGGCCCTTATCCAGCAAATCCCATACTCCCCGGACCAGTACCGCAAAAAAAACTGTCAGCACCGGCAGGGATATCCACAGCCTGATATCCTTAAAGTCCACATTCTCTATCCTGTCCAGACGCACGCCAAAGAGCATGGCCATCGTAAAAAGGAAAGCAAATATCCCGGATATCCGAAAGCCTCTCCTATCTGAAAGGTCGATGATCTCTAAGAATCTTTTTACTGTATAAAAACACATCCCCCACAAAAGCACCGCAAAAATGCTGTTTGTGAAAGTCAGACTATTCTCCTCCCCATTTAATATCTGGGGAAAACACAGAGTTGCCGCCGTTGCCAGAATAAGAGCGGCGGCAGATATCTTCCTGTTATTGTTCTTTGTTTTCTCGTTCATCAATACTCTCTCTGATTACCTATGCAGCCATTCTTCACGATCAATCTCCATAAAGAAAACCCGCCGCTCCCCCTGTTTTAACAATACCACATCCCATTTATCTTCTATCATCCGAAATCCAGCTTTTTCATAGCTTTTTCGTGCGCCCTCATTCCCTTCCACAAAACGCAGATAAACCTTTTGCAGCTGTAATGTTTCAAAGGCATATTGCAGGGCAAGTGATGCCGCCTGAGAACCATATCCGCAGCCAATAGCCTCTTCGTCTCCGATAAAAATGCCATACTGCGCAATGTGTGCAGTTCTGTCGATATCGCGCAGATAAACACTACCTATCTCTCTGCCGTCTGACAGGCAGATAATAAACTGTACCACATGGCCGGGCTCTATCTGCTCCCGAATCCACTTACGGTGCCCTTCCTCCGTAAACAGTTCCTGATATATAAAATTGTTTCTGATAAAATTCTGATTGCGCCAGGCAACAATCTGCGCTGTGTCCTCCTCCGTCATAGGACGAAGATATACTTGTTGTTTAATCATTCTACCACCCTGTCTATCTGATAAACACCATACTGTTCATCTATTCTGTCACACTGTTGCACAGTAACCGTAATTCCCTGCGCTGCATAATGCCCGATAATCCAGTCAAATCCCTGCTCCCCGGATTCCACATCAGACATAATCAGATACACATTATCCTTGTTAAGAAGCGCTGTATCCGCCTCCCGGATATCATAGCAGGCAAGCTTCTTTCTGTAAAGCGGACTTTTGGACATCCAGCCTCCCAGAATATCATAATTGGCATATGTGTTTCCGGCAGGTAAAAACATTTTCTGGGAAAAGGCCACAGTAGAGTAGACATCTTCAAAATAAAAGTTCTCTCCGTGTTCTCTACAATACGCATCTATGGCCTGCCAGCTGCCGTTCACCTGCTGACGCAGGCTTTGATCAGACTCCACATATTTTATGCTGTCCCTCATGTTCCCTGCCAACAGCAGGACAAGGAGGCCAGTCATCCCCCAAAGCACCTTTTTCTGCCGGCCTGATGCAATACTCTGCATCAGCATTGCTGCAAGTAAGGAAAACTCCACCAGATACAGGGAATGTGTAATCCGCACCGGATCCCGTCCCCGTACCAGAATAAACAGCCAGACAGCACTGCGCATAACAGCCAGTAAAAGAAGCTGCCACACAAATGAAAAATCACGCTTTCTGCCTTCTTTGCCATCTGCCCATACAGAAAAAACGCCGGCCAGAAATACCACCAGATAGGCCCACAATACCAGAAAATTATATGGCGCATCACCATCATGAAAAGTCCGGTAAATGTAAAGCCGGATACTCTCTGTCAGTCTGGCCCCCCAGTCTCTCGTTTCCCCGACTGACTCAGCCGCATACACCGCAATTCTGTCCATCACCTGACTGTCAATGGCTTCATCCAGTCCGAAATTATAATTGCGGAGCAAAACCTGCTGTGCTTTGGAAACCCCAATGCCCGACAGGTCATCACCGTATGCATCCTCTGTTACCACTTCCGGATAAAAATCATAGACGGTTGTCCTGGCATTAAAAAAGTCCTTGAAATCTTTCCACTCCTCGCTGCCATAAGCAATACCATCTATCCCCTGGGACAACAACATTCCCGCCAGCATAATTCCCAGAACCGCGCCATATTTGCGCCAGTTTTCCTTTGCAAAGACCTGCTCTTCCCTGGCCCAGCGGACAATACCGGCCAGCCCGATAAATGGAAATGTCAAAAGCAGCATTTCCGTGCGAAGCTGATAAGCCAGGATTACCAGGATCACAGAAGGAATATTTCTGGTGATAAACTGGCGCATACTGAGTCCTCCTGACGTTGTCACAAACAGAAAAACTGCCGTGCCGGACATCATGGCACAGGTAATCGTATACTGAACATTGACCAGATGCGGTAAACACACCGCCCAGAAAAGCAATGACAGGAGAAACATCATCCCCAGTCTGCCCTTCTTATTCTCCATCAAAGCACAAAGGCGCATACCGACCAGATAAAAGCACCCAAACTGACACAGGCACAAGAACAGACCATACCAGGGAATCGTCCGGCACAGTCTGTAGCCAAGACTGATAAAGGCTCCCAGAACATAAAGTGTCTGCATATTATGCCCATCCGGCACCCCGCTGTAGACCCCTGCCATGATATCTTTCATCATCAGATCGTCATTCAGATCATAATAGACATCAAAACAGATCCCCAGAAGGACCACATGCAGTACAATCATGATTCCTGCCGATATGCCGTTCTCATATTTTCTGTATAAGCCCTTTAACGTCATAGACCACACGTACTCCCGTCATAAAAAGCCCTGATCTGCTCCGTGATATATGACACCTGGTCTGAAGTCAGCTTGTAGAACATGGGCAAACGCAGAATCCGTTCACTCTCCTTCGTAGTATAACGGTCTTCCCCATGGAACCTGCCAAATTTCATTCCCGCAGGCGCAGAATGAAGCGGCACATAATGAAATACCGAAAGAATCTCTTTCTCTTTCAGATACGCAATCAATCTGCTTCTCTCTTCCATATCCTTCGTCTTAATATAGAACATATGGGCATTGTGCGTACAATATGGCGGAATATAGGGCAATTCGATTCTTCCAGATTCTGCCAGCGGCATAAGCTGCTCCCAGTACTCCTGCCAGCGGTCAAGCCTGGCCTGTGTAATCTCTTCTGCCAATTCCAACTGAGCATAAAGATAAGCGGCATTCATATCGCTTGGCAGGTAGGAAGATCCAAAGTTCTGCCAGCGGTACTTGTCCACCTGCCCCCGGAAATACTGACTCCTGTCCGTACCTTTTTCCCGGAAAATCTCTGCATTTAAAATATCTTTTTCATCCCGGATCAGGAGCGCACCGCCCTCACCCATACTGAAATTCTTTGTCTCATGAAAACTAAAACATCCAAACTCTCCAAAGGTACCGAGGGCCTTGCCCTTATAATCCGCCATAATACCCTGCGCCGCATCTTCCACCACCATCAGATGATGCCGTCTGGCAATCTCCATAATGGCATCCATCTCACATCCTACACCTGCATAATGAACCGGTGCAATCGCCTTCGTCCGATCTGTAATGGCATCTTCAATCAGTTTTTCATCTATATTCATGGTATCCGGCCTGATATCCACAAAGACGGCAGTAGCTCCCCGCAGCACAAAAGCGTTGGCTGTAGACACAAACGTATAGGAGGGCATAATGACTTCATCCCCCGGCCTGATATCCAGAAGCAGTGCCGCCAGTTCCGTTGCATGCGTACAGGAAGTGGTCAACAGACATTTCATAGTACCCGTCTGCGCCTCAATCCATTCACTGCATTTTCTGGTAAAAGGCCCGTCCCCGCAGATCTTCTGATTTTCTACGGCCTGCCGCATATATTCAAACTCTTTTCCCGAAAAGGGTGGTACATTAAAATTAATCATAATAGCCTCCATTTCCAAATATTCACTAACGCTCATTGTACCATAATTGCCATGGATTCCGCAAGTTTATGGCAGATAGAATCAGTTCCTCCTGCTTTCATACACCACATACCCAGCATTACTGAAACTTTCCGCATACCCGTACTTGCGCATGAACGCACCCAGCCTTGCAAGCTTCTCATCTCCACGCATCTTCTCCTGGTCTACGCCAAACCAGTTCATGGCCTCTGCGTCCTCGCTCAGATAGGCAGCCGCCGGGGTTGCCAGAATAATAACCGGCCTCTCCTCTCCTTCTTCTATTCTTCGCTCCACCTGCTCCATATCCCGGTCAAACTCCACCATACGATAGGAGTCAAGATCCGGCCAGAATGTAGACAGCGCAGGGGGCATATCCAGCAGATAGCCAAGCCCCGGTATCTCTCCATAACAGATTATCTGACGGCCCGACAGACCGGCCGTCTGTACGTAAATGGCAAGTTCTTCAAGCAATTCTCCGTTATCCTGGTTTGTATAGACGCCTGCCGCTTTCGCCGGTGTCTCTATCTGTGTATCTCTCTTTTCTCCCCACACACCATCCTGAAATACAAAGCACCCATGAAATCCAATGCTCTGTACCAAGACAAACACGAGCAGAATCACCAGCGGTACTTTCCATGTCAGACTGCGAAGACTTCCCGCGGATGCTCGAAACCAATCATAAATCACCCACAGGAAAAACGGCACCGCAAGAAACAGATTATTCATAATAGGATACAGGTGATTATTACTGCCCAGAGGCGTTATAAAAATCAACAGAATCACCAACAGAGCAAACACCCTCTGCTCCTGGCTGACACGCCTGCCCGCCAGACAGTAAACCGCCGCCAAAATACACAAGAGAAGCAACAGCACTACCGGATAGTACATGCTTCTGTAATCATAATACTCTAAAGTAAACATGCCCCGGCCCCAGTAAAAGCGGAGCAAAAGCAGAAAAATACTTACATATATAACAAGACATGTTCCACGGGAAATCCTGCTTCCCTTTCCGTCCCCTGCCAGCCGGCCAGCCATGCGAAACAAAATCCAGCCGCCAAGCATACAGATTCCCGCAAACAACAGCCAGAACAGGCCCCGTCCATAATCGCCAAACATGCCCGTCAGCATGGACAATGGTTTATAATCCGCCGCCTTTTCCGTCATGGCAAACATGGTCTGTATCATAGCCGGATAAGCCTGCCAGCCATAGCGGATACCAATAACCACCAAAGGAATCCCAAATCCGATCAGATAACCGTCGAGGCACCATATGATAGACCGTACGATTTTACCAAAAAAGTAAATTCCTGAGGAATTAACCTTTGTGGAAGAATCCACTGCGGAATTTGACTTTCTGTCCGTCAACCACACCCCGTACCAGACAACCAGAATCAACGCCGCCTGCACCACGTTGGGCATACGCACCGCCACATTAGCCCCCAGGCAGACACCTGCCGCCGCGAAGTACCATCTGCGGTTTTTCTCCTTATCTTCCAAAATCCCCAGATATAACAGCAGGCTCCCCGCCGTCAGCAGAAGATAGGTAAGATAATTATACAGAATGACCGACGGACACCAGCACAATCCAAGGGCTGCAAATTCACCGGCAGCCAAAAGCGGCGCCGGCATCTTCCCCCGCAGCACCAAATAGGCTGTGAGCGCAATAAGTGCCGGTATCAGCCCCGTATAAAAATTCATTCCCAGAAGGGTATTTCCAAAAGGCAGATGCATCAGCAGGCTGCCCCATACATTAGCCAGGAAAGTAGCCACAATCCAGGTACCATTCATCTGTCCGAAATACTGGAAATTGGACAGGCTGTATGTGGTATCCGACACATCAATTCCCTGGTTTATCTTAAGAAGGGGATACAAAAACAATACCAGCGGAAATACGATATTCTCTATGAACTTTTGATTCTTTCCATAAAATCTCTTTACCTGCTCCATACCGTCTCTTTCCGCTCAGATTTCTTTCCTGCCATAATGTCTCTTACGCCAGGAAGCTGCTAATCCAAACAGTCGCGCCCTCACCATATCCACCGCTGTCCCCGCCGCGTACACGAGCAGCACACAGCCAATCATATGGGGCACAAACCGCCAGGTACCGGCTGCCTGTTCTACGCCCAGCCACCGCATCCACTCATAGCGCACCAGCACATGTTCATGCAGAAGGTATATGCCAAATGTATAAGGCGCAAGCATACAGATAATATCCGCCGCCCGCCCTTCTTTGACCTGACTGTTCTTAAATACATAGAAAAGAGCCACCGCCCCTGCCAGGCAGAACAGGTGGTTATAAGTATAAGGCATATTTTCATAATAAGAAAAGGCATCTATCCTGCCAGCCAATCTATGAGATAACAGCGATGTTCCCCAGATCAACAGACTTGCAGACACATACACCAAAACCGCATGAAACTTCTTTTCCAGCCAGGCAATGCCATATTTCCTGATATAACCTGCCATCACAAACAGACACAGAAACCATCCGAAACTATATCCGTACTGATCTGTCACAAGCTTCACCGGAACAATGGTCTTTCCCAGGGAAAAGAAACATAAAAGCAATCCAAGCACAATACGAAGCTGCCGTTTCTCCAACTGCCGGATGCCTGCTGCCAGAAAAGGAGCAAAAAGATACAATAGCAGATACGATGTGGCAAACCAGTAATGCTCTGTCTCTATGGGAAGTACACAGGCAATCCAGTCATAAATACCCAGATTACGCCCTGGCGTCATACCCGTTCCAATCATCACACAGGGAATCAAAAGCGCATAAAAAAGAACCTGACAGAGCAAAGACACCACTCGTCCCGGCTTCCACACAGATTCCACCATAAAATACCCGCTGATTAATACATAACAATTTACGGCCACAATGCAAAAAGCTTCTATCAGCCACGCAAAATAATTGACACCACTGTCACTTTCCGCAAAAGGTACGGCAACACTGCCCTTCACCAGATAGTGAAGCGTGATAATCATAAACATCGCCACAATACGCAGCAATTCAAAATTGGCCTGTCGCTTTCCGTTCATGCTTCCTGTCCTCATTCCCTGCCCTCTTTGGGCGCAGAGTCATTTTTGCTCTTGAAAATCCAGATCTTACTTAAGATATAATTGGCCAGAATCACAATTGTCTGGCAGATCAGTTTGGAAATCTTATCATTTGCATGTGCACAGTCTACCAGCAAATACATCAACACCATTTCCAGAACACCTGTCGCTACTCTTGCACTGATAAAAGAAACAAATTCTTTCCAGACCGCTGCCATATCCTTGTTGTTGCTCTTAAAGACAAACCGTCTGTTGGTCCAATAGGCAAACACCACCGTCAAAGCCCATGCCAGTGCTGTCGCTATGATATAGCCATATGGTATCCGTATGACACTCTCAAACAAAAAATACAGGATATAGTTCAGAACAAAAGCCAGGAACCCAAAAAACAGATAATTAATTCCCTCTTCGTATTTTTTGTACATGCCCCAGCCGAAATTCCATAATTTTTTCATATTTTCCTCGATTCCAAAACGCCTCATTGGTAACGTTTCCTTTGTAGCGCATCCATTCAAACACTGTTTTCTTACCGTTCCCTGGATACTTTTGCGTCTTCCACCCGGTACACCATATCACACTTTTCAATGGTCTGCAATCTGTGGGCAATGATGATAAGCGTCTTTTTACCATGCAGTCTGTTGATGGAATCCATGATGGCCGCCTCAGTATCATTGTCCAGTGCCGACGTTGCTTCATCCAGCACCAGCACCTCCGGATCCTCAAAAAGCGCCCTGGCAATGCTGATGCGCTGTCTTTGTCCGCCTGAAATACGGATACCTCTCTCACCGATACTAGTGTCAAGCCCTTCCGGCAGCCCTCTCACAAAGGTATCAAGCTGAGCCTCCTCAAGAGCCCGCCATACCTTCTCATCATCTATCTCTTCCGCCGGATAGCCAAAGGCCACATTCTTGCGGATAGAATCGTCAATCATAAAAACCGTCTGCGGAATATACCCGATATTCTTAAGCCAGGAGGCATAATGCTCCCTCACATCCTGCCCATCCGCCAGAATCCTGCCCTCTTCTAACTGCAAAAGCCCCAGCAGGATATCCACAATCGTAGATTTGCCGGCCCCAGTGGTTCCCACAATACCCACAGAGCTGCCAATCGGTATCGTCATATCCGCATGGTCAAAGATCAGCACATTGGTATTGGGATACTTATAGGTAATATTTTCAAGCCGGATTTCCCCATTGACTTCCAGCTTCTCAATCTCTTTCTTCTGCTGATACACCGCCGCATCATAAGTTACCCTGCCGTCATGAATCTCCTCCTGCAGGTTATCACTGACTCCCATAAAGAAAGGTTCAAAATAGGAGATAGACGTCTGATAGTTGTTAATCCTGTTCACGCTGGGAAGAAGCCTCATGGCCGCCGCCGCCAATGCCGTCAGCTGCGGCAGCAGTTCTTTGATCTGTGTGCCCTGTCCGAGCGTCACCACGAAATAGCCCACCATGCCCGCAATACACACGGTCTCAATCAAAAGTCTCGGCGTTGCGTTGAACAGATTGTACTTCTGCACGGAATTCACATATCCTGCTCCGCATTTGGCATATTCATTGATAAAATAATTTTCCTTGTTGGCAATCTTGATTTCCTTAATGCCCATCACCGACTGCTCAATCCATTTATACAGGCCGCTGTAATAATCCTGATTATCCTGTCCGGCTTTGATCATAATGGGCTTTAAAACCTTTTTAATGACAAAGAGAAGCGCAACCATAAGAACTGCCACAAACATAATCATCACTGCATCCGAAAAAATAAAGAGCGCGACCACCAGACAGATAAATACAATAGCTTCACTGAACAACTGAAGACAGCTTAAAATCAGCCCATACATATTATTCACATCGGAGGTGATATTACGCTGTATCACGGATGTATCCGCATTTAAATAATACTCGTAAGGGCGCTGCATAAAATTAATCATCATACGCCTTGAAGTGGCAAACTGATTTGTATACACAAACTTAAGCTGAACTTTCTGCTGACAGAACAGATACATATTTTTAAGCACTGTCATCACCACAAAAGCCGACAGCAGAAACATGGCAAACTGTACATTGCTCTTCATGCCAAACATATCATAAACCGCGGAAAGGAGTCTGCTCTCCTGAACCGCCACCGGATCCATCACCACGGTAACGATAGGCACAAGCATGGAAATTCCCAGACTTTCCAACACACCGCCAAACAGCATCATGACAATAAGTCCCATCATGGTTCTCTTCTGTTTCTTGTCCAACAGAAGATTCATTTTCCTCAAAATCTTCAGCATGATCTATTTCCTTTTCTCTCTTTGCATAACAGGAATATCTTACCACAGGAACGGATTTAACGCAAATTTACTGCCATATACACTCAGATATAATCATTCTGCCTGTGCAGTTCCGGAGCCTCATACTGATCCATAAAGTCCTCACCCAGAAAAACAATCTCCTCGGCAAACAGAATTCCATTGGGAACTGTAAACACGGAGACTACTCTTTTAAACGACAGACCGGAAATATAATTCAGAATTTCCATGGGAAAGCTGCCGCTTAACACAATATGCTCCGGAAACTCCTTTTCATAGTCAAGCACATCCCTGGGGTGCGGTTTAATCAGTATCTGCGCTTTCTTTCCATCTACCACACCATACTGTTCTATGATATCCGCAAAAATCTTTCTGCGCGTCTCCAGATCACACAAGGGCTCCGACAACACCAGTACCTTCTGCTCTTCTCCCTGCGCAAGCTGCGCCATCAGCCTGTCCGGATCCTCGATAAACAGACGGACTAAAATATCCTTATCCTCCTGTGTCAGCCTCTCTGCCAGTTTGGCCCGCGGCACCTCTCTGTATTTTTTGCAGGGATAAGGAACCACGCTGATATCATTGATCTCCATATCCAGGCAATATTTCCCGTAACCGTTCTGAATGAAGATCAGATTCCGTGCCGCCATCCAGGCTTTCAAGCCGAAATGTCCTCTGTTGTCGTAGCGTGCCGTATCATAGTACTGGATACAGTTAAGCCCGTCCTCCAACGCATGATAATGAATTTTCTTATAACTCAGATAATATCCGATGGGGTCAGAATCACAAAATACATAAATGTCCTTATATTCCTTAAAATCCACCGGCACATAAGGTTCCTGCAATTTGCCAAGCAGCTTGGTATATTTTATTCTGGCAAGCATATTCAAAATCAAATTGCCACGGTCAGTATGATATTTTTTCAGTTCCGGAAAAAAGGTATCTTCCTTCTCGTCAAACAGCACTACCTCCTCAAACAGAGGACATTTTCCGGCGCGTTCATCCAGATTTCCAAAAGGGTTGGACATGGTGCTTAACACCAGTGTGGCGCATCCCTGTTTCTCCCCGGGCAGTGCCAGTTCCTTCAAACAGGCTACATATACATGATAAAAAGTGTGACATACATAAATCCGGTCTTTCATTTTGATAAAAATACTCCTCTCACAACACGCACATGTCTCAACCTTTCTTCTATATTCCGAAGTGGCATAAATTCCGGTTTTACTGATCCAATAAATATTTTGACAGTAAAACAGTCAATTTATTATAATATATCCAGCCATAATTGTAAAACCTTACCCTGCTTTACTTGTAACCCTTATCAAAATAAGGTAAGATGAAAACAGTTATGCAGACAGATTTTCATTGATTTTATATTAATGAAGAAAAATTATGAAACAGAAAGGTTTCTTCCCATGACTACGCAGATTCCGACTCCCTATTTTGTGATAGATGAGCCCACCTTGCAGCGCTATTATGACATGCTGGCGGATTCTCTTGCGCAAAACTGGCCCAACTACCTGATCGGCTACTCTTTCAAGACCAATTCCCTGCCCTGGCTTGTGTCTTTTGTCAAAAGAAACGGCTCCTACGCAGAGGTTGTATCAGAAGACGAATACCTTCTGGCAAAGTATCTTGGCTTCTCAGACCATGAAATCATATATAACGGTCCCTACAAGAGCCGGAAATCATTTGAGAATGTACTACTTGCAGGCGGCTATGTGAACCTGGATTCCCGTCAGGAATTGGAGTGGCTGACTGCCTTAGCCGGTTCCATGCCGGACAGGACTTTCAAGGTCGGTATCCGTGCCAATTTTGAACTGGAAAAAATGTGTCCCGGTGAAACTACCATGGGGGAGGCCAGCGGACGGTTCGGTTTCTGTTATGAGACAGGCCGGTTTGCGGATGCGGTTGAGACCATCCGCAGACTCCCCAATGTACAGATTGCAGGACTGCATCTTCACTCCAGCAGCAAAACCCGCAGTGTCGGTATCTTCCGCGCGATTGCCCGGATGGCCTGCCATCTGCAAGAAGAATTCAGCTTTACATTAGAGTATGTGGACCTGGGCGGCGGCTACTGCGGCGGTATGGAAGGGCGGCCGGAGTATCCCGATTATTTCCCGGTGGTAGCCAGGGAACTGTCAAGGTGTTTTTCCCCTGACCAGACCCGGCTGATTGTAGAACCCGGTATTTCTCTGATTTCCAAATGTACCACCTTCGTGACCAGCGTATTTGACACCCGGGATATCAAAGGGACCCGCTATCTGATGACAGACGGCAGCCGTTTTAACATCGATCCAACCATGATTAAGAATTCCCACCTGTTCCATATAGAATACAAGGCAGACTATACGAAGAAGCGGCCTATCATGGAACAGCAGATTGTCAGCGGCTTTACCTGTATGGAGGTTGACCGTCTCTTCACACATACACGCCAGCCCGAACTGGTGCCTGGGGATCGTATCATCTATGAAAACGTGGGCGGCTATACCATGAGTTTAAATCCGCTCTTCATCCAGTATTTCCCTGCCGTCTATGTACAAAATGAAGAAAAGATGAAACTGGTACGCAGAAAATGGACGCCGGAAGATTACGTACAGGGCAGTATCCTGACAGACGAAGAATTGTAGAAGGGATCAGAAATACCATGAATATCTTAATCTTAAGCTGCGGCACCAGAAACCTGCTGGTGCGCTATTTTAAAGAACCCGACAGTGGATTCAGGCGGGTTGTGGGTACAGATTGCAGTGCTTATGCACCAGCTCTGTATGAAACAGATGTCCACTATCTCGTCCCCCGCATGACAAAACCCGATTATCTGGATACCATACTGGATATCTGCCGCAGGGAATCCATTGATGCTGTCCTCCCCTTACAGGAAGACGAGCTGGCACTGATTGCCTCCCATCGGAAACTGTTTACCGACATAGGCGTGACCCCTGTGGTATCGTCCTTGTCCGCCGTAGATCTGTGCCGTGATAAATATGCCTTTTATCAGCATCTGCTCAGCCATCATCTGCCTGTCCTCCCAAGCTGCAACAGCTTTACTGCTTTTCTGAAAGAACAGGAGACAGGACGCATGAACCTGCCGGTATTTATCAAACCTACGAAAGGATGCGGCAGTATTGGCATCCAGAAAGTAGAACATCTGGAATTACTGGAAGCTCTCTGTAAATATGCCGATGAAGAATACATGATACAGACTCTGGCACAAGGAGAAGAATTCGGCGCCGATATTTACGTAGACATGCTCACCCATAAGCCCGTCTGCCTTTTTGTCAAAAAGAAACTGCGGATGCGCGCCGGAGAGACAGAAAAATCTGTTTCGTATAAAGATGAGGCACTGTTTCAATTGATTCTCGATACCGTGACAACTCTGGAATTATCCGGCCCCATTGACATGGATATTTTTCAGGTAGACGGCAGCTACTATATCTCCGAAATCAATCCACGTTTCGGCGGCGGTTATCCTCATGCCCATAATTGCGGAATCCGCTTTCCGCAGCTGATTGCCAGCAATCTTGCCGGCAAAGAAAATGCAGATACCATCGGCTCTTACGAAGAGGATATCTGCATGTTAAAATATACGGATTTATTAATCCGAAAATAAATTCTATTGGTGTTAATCCCGGCGCTTCTGCTCCAGCATATCCCAGGCAAGCGGCGTGCCCTTTTCAATATCCCGCATGACCGTCCTGCCCATAACTTCTTCGTAATGCATGGTATGAAGTCCTGCATGAGGCCTGATGGAGCGCACGTTCTCCGGGGTGATTTTTTCGCCCGCCTTCATATCTTTTACCACAAAGAGAGAGCGGGATCCACTGTGTTCCTGTTCCTGTTTTTCCGTCAGTCTGTATTCCGAATCGCCAAGTGCTTTCTCCACAATTCTGATCTGATCCACCATCTCTTTGAATTCCTGCGGTTCCATGGAAAAAGCCCCGTCCGGCCCGCCGTCTGCACGGCGCAGCGTCAGATGTTTCTCCACCATCTTAACCCCCAAAGGAATCGAAGCCACAGGTACTGCACTGCCCATGGAATGATCGGAAAGTCCCACCAGGCAGTCATAGGTCTTAGCCAGTGTGGGAATCATATTTAAATTGATTTCCTCATAGGGCGTAGGATAGGCTGATACACACTTTAACAACATGATATCTTCATTACCTTCCTCAAGACAGACCTGCAATGCCCTCTCGATATCCTCCGCATGTGCCACCCCAGTGGCAAAAACCACCGGCAGGTGAAGTGCCGCCACTTTCCGGATCAACGGTATGTCATTGATTTCATATGAAGCGATTTTATAGGCCGGCATCTTATGCTCTGCCATAAAGTCCACTGCCGCATAATCAAACGGCGACGAAAAACATATCAAGCCTAATTTCTGCGCTTCTTCCTGCAATTTCGGCTGCCATTCCCAGGGTGTAAAGGCTTCCTGATAAAGCCGATACTCCGTCATACCATCCCACAATCCGCCGTGAATCTGAAAATATTCCTTATCGGAATCCACAGACAGACTGTCTGCCGTATAGGTCTGTAACTTGACAGCATCAGCCCCCGCTTCCTTGGCAGCATGAATAATTTCCACCGCCCGGCCGTAATCCTGTAAATGGTTGCCCGACATTTCCGCCACGCAAAAACACGGATGTGATGCTCCTATTATTCTGTTCCCTATCTTGAATTCTTTTCTCATAATCTTATCCCAAATTCTTTGCCATCATCTGCTGATACTTTAACTCGGCAATTGCCCAGTCATCCTGATTGTCAATATCCTGCACTTCCATCTCACTCATGATCATCGGTATCATCCGCGGAAGATCTGTTGTACCGTATTGTATAAAAGGCTGTGTCCGGCAACAGTAAAACTGACCGCAGTCGTGATAATAAGGCTCCAGATCCTGAGACCGTGTTCTGGCATGTTCCGGCCATTTCATCCGCAATTCCCCCGCTTCATTGATCACCATACAGCGCTGGGGCGGAAAAGAAAAAGCCACCACCGGCATCACAGAATCAGCCTGCTCCAGGAGACCCATAGCCGTCCGCAATTTGTCCTCCGTTACAAAAGGCGCTGTTGGATAAAGACAGCAAAAAGAGGCAAACTCCCTCCCCTGCTCTTTGTATGCCGTAAGCACCTCCAGAAGCACATCATCCGTGGAAGCATAATCCCCCGCACTCTCACTGCTTCGCATAAAAGGCACCTTGGCCCCATATTCCCCGGCAATCCTGGCAATCTCCTTATCATCGGTAGATACCATAACCTCCTCAAACAAACCGGACTGCAATGCCGCCTCTATAGAGTATGCTATAATGGGTTTCCCGCAGAAAGTCTTAATATTTTTACGCGGGATTCTTTTACTGCCGCCCCGGGCCGTAATAATGGCTATGGATGAACACATATGACCTTTTTCCTTTCCCTTTTCTTTTCCCTTATTATACCCTGTGACTTTTGTTTTTTCAATTGCTCCCATTACAGAAAGAGAAACGGCATACCCTGCCGCCCCTCATAATACTTTATGATATTTTCTTAAGCTTTTCAGAATGTGTCTGCACTGTCCTGCTCACATTGGATACCGTTGCGAACAGTTCCGGCAGTCTGTCATTATAATCCTTATAGCGTTCAAATGTGCTCATATAACAGGACTCTATATTGTTCACACGAGGAATCAGATCATTCTCCAAATGTATAATCTCAATTCTTTTAATCCGTTCCCCTTGTTCCTGCATGCTTTTCTCTATACTGTCAAGCTTACTGTTCGTCCGTTCAGAGGATTTCTCAAGATTGGCAGTTCTGCCCGTCAGGTCAATGACATTATCCTTAAGCTGTGTCACCTCTCTGGTAAGAACATCGAATTTGTACTCCATTCTTGTCATTCTTGCATCTAAACCTGTCACTTCATCTTTAAGTTCTGCTACATCTGCTTCCAACTTTGTGACCCTCAATTTAAGTTCTGCCATATCCGCTTCCAGTCTTGTCACTCTCAGCTTCAACTCTGCAATATCTTTTTTAATCGGTTCCAGATGCTTCTCAAGCTTCTGGTCGAACATACGGTCCAGCATGTTCTCTATTGATAACAACAATTGCTCATTATCCATATTTTATCCTCCAGTATACTATATTTTGTTCCCGCTCATTTTCCTTATACCATTAACTATTACGAAATGCAATTTCTTTTTGCTTTAAAAGATGTAGAAATTTAGGGTCTCTTTACAATGTCAATTTTTATATCTTGTGTTGGTTTATTGAATCATCGCCGTAATTTCCATATATATCAATATAATAAACCACAAGATATTGTATTGTGCACTTTGTCATCCTGCTAGGATGTATTTGCGTTTTTACCACAAACTCTATATACTTACACATAAGCGGAGTTAAATGCCTATTATATAAAGGGGATATCATACATGACTACGATTTATTTCAGAACAGACGGCAACAGCAATATTGCCACAGGCCATCTTATGCGGTGTCTTACCATTGCACGCGCCTGTATACAGACCGGTCAGTCAAAGGGACAAGATGTGCAGATTTCTTTTCTTGTTTCTGATCATCAGAGCCGCTCTCTTTTAGAGGATCGTTTCGAGGCTCCCAGGGAATTTTCTGTTTACTGCCTTAACAGCGATTACCGGCGTATGGAGACGGAAGTGTCTGAGCTGCTTTCTTTTATTACAGACCGTGCCGGCCAGGAAAAGCCCTGGCTTTTTATAGACTCTTATTACGCTTCTCCGAATTATTTCCGCAGGCTGTCCGGCTCCTGCAAAATCGCCTACCTGGATGATCTGAGAAGTTTTGAATGTCCTGTAGACTTACTCATCAACTATGATACAGAGCAGGATTGTTCCCACTACGCCGGAGCATCCCGCAAACTGCTGGGCCCACAGTATACACCATTGCGGGCACAATTTCAGTCCCCTTCTTACAATATCCGTCCGCGGACAGAACATGTTCTCCTCTCCACAGGAGGTACAGACCCTTATGGCCTGGCAGAACAGCTGTTGCACGCAATTTACGATCACACCGATTATCCTGATAAGAAACATGGTAACACGGTTGCCAGCCTGTCCAGTCATTGGGATACAGCCTGCCTGCAAACTTTGCATTATCATGTTGTCACTAGCAGGGCAAACACACGCTATGACATCCTGCACACCCTTGCTATGGAGAATTCCCACATCCATATCCACGAAAATGTTTCCGATATGGCTTCCCTCATGGCTTCCTGCGATATGGCTGTTTCTGCCGGCGGCACTACCTTGTCTGAACTGTGTGCTGTGGGAGTGCCCACGATCAGCTATCTGATGGCAGACAACCAGCGCACCGCCGTAGACCGTTTCGCCGCAGAAGAAATCATCCCCTGCGCCGGGGACATCCGCCTTTCGCTTGCCCAAAACACAGGCGATCAAACCGATACTTCGCAGATATCATCCGATGCTGTCCTGTCAAACATTCTGCGATTTATGACACATATGTCAGAAAATGTTGAAGTCCGTCAAAAAAGCTCTCAACAAATGAGAGCCTTTCTGGATGGCTGCGGTGCCGGGCGAATTGCCGACGCACTGCTTTCTTTCTGAATATTTTATACTTTCCGTTTATGGAAGACATACCAGATACAGCCCGCAATAGTCAGTGCAGAGACCAGATTGGCAATGACAAAGCCTGCTACCGGGCCATACCGCACATAGATTCTGTGCTCCATCCCATCACCCTGTACCATAAAGCGCATCCTGGCCCCGGCTCCACGCATAATTTCCACTACATTCCCATTTTCATCCTTGGCACGGTAACCATGATAACTGAGTATGGGCAGTTCAATATAACACTCTGAAGAATCCGCCGTGTAGGCAACCGCTGCTTTCGTTCCTTTTTTCTGGTAATCTCTGACCGTCACATGATTCATGTCAGAAACCACCACGCTGGTAACCAGTTTATCATCCGAAGCCCCGTCAAGACGCCACTCATGCGGATAAAATATCCCTATATTAGTAATCAGCTTGCTCTCATGTCCTTTAGAGGCCACTGCCTGTGCATTGTCATAGGGCATATGGTTGTTATCCGCAGGTACGGACACAATCACCAGCAGATTTAAGCCAACCAGCAAAGTAAATAAATAGTTGCGGTAAGGCCTTATAATCTCTGAGCGTGATATTCCGATAGCTCCCACAAAGACAAAGCAGGTCGATGCAGGCCCCAGGAATCTCCACGGAAACTGTAACATCGTTGCGATATTTTCAAACACCCCATTTTCCATCAACGCTCTGTTTGGAAAATATCCCGTTATCATAAAGGTAAGCACACTGCCAAGCACCAGCAGATACAATAAGAACCCTTCCTGCTGTGTCATCCGTCCCCGTCGTTCATACAGCAGATAGATGAAACCAATCCCAATACAGCCAAACAGTGCCAGTCCCAGTGAAAAATACTGCTTGTTGTACAGACTCAATGTCTGGGTCAGATTGGAAGGATTGATGGACTGCTCAAAATATCCGCTCCACCGCAGCACATCCTTGGCGATATTTTCTCCAAAATAATAATACAGAAACGGCGCCAGATACCATGCGTTCAAGAGAAGTGACAGACCGGCCGCCTTTCCAATTTCCCGATATCTATGTTCCCGCAGGATACGCCCACAATACAAAAGTGCTGTGACTACACAGACTGCCGCCACATATGCAGCGCTTAAGATATGGCTCTGCAAGGCGCCGGTAAACCCGATTACCAGAAAATACCACTTCTTACGTTCTCCCATAATCACATGATACAGCCCTGCAATCACAAGCGGCCAGAAAACCAGGGCCAGAGTTTCTCCCAGATCTCCTCTGGAAAAAATATTGGTAAACCGATAAGGCATCAGCGTATATAATACCACTGCCAGAATCACACTGCGCCGTGATCTGATCATGGATTTCAAGGCTGCATAAGCACAGACTGCGGACCCTAAATTTGCAAGGAATACAATTACCTTATAGGACAGTGCCAGAGAAACCCTGCAAATACGCAGGAAAGCTCCAATATATAAGAACAGATAAGGATACATGGCATTTAAATAACCATTTCCCCGCAGCCCGTCCGGCAAGATATTGACCGGTATCTGACCGTCCAGAATACCATCTTTAAGCCCTTCCAGCCTGGCCAGATGATAGCACAGGTCATCTCCATTGTACAGATATGTCTGCATCATGGGAGAAGTCGCAAGCAGCGCAACCCCCAGGATAACGCTGTAGTCTATAACCTTCTCCTGCGTAAGATATCCTCTGCCTTTTGTTAAATACAGACATACCAGACCATTGAGCAGAAGGAAAACCACAATGGCAAAATAGGTATCCGTGTAGAAACGGGTATGCGGTACAAGCTCCAGACTTCCAATCGTCAGATCACCGCTGCCGCCATAATTCACCCGCACCTGCAACTGCTTTGCATCCTTAGAAAGAGTAAAATCCGTGGAAAACTCCCGCACCTGTGGATCTACCTGCCAGGCCGCAATTTTATTTGCCTGTTCCCACAATTCCACTACCGTATCTTTCTCTTCCGCCCTGTACTGCATACGGACTGTATAACTGCCCCTGTTCATCACATACTGGGGCGTCCGGGCAATAATACCGGATTTGGCCATGGATTCCCGAATCATCAATGCCCCTTCCGAATCGACCATACCGACTGTTCTCTGTAATTCGGACCCGGTATAGACCAGGGGTTCTCTCCCCTCATCCCCAATCCACAGAAGCGTCACCATGAGACAGACCATGACAGCATATATTATCTTGCTTTTCAGAGATATCGTTTTAATCAATATTTCATTCCTCTCGGTTTATCTTTTTCTTAACGTTAAAGTAAATTCCCACAAAACTAATTTCTGCTAATCTGCTTCGCAGACATCCATTTTCGTAAATTCTTTCGGAAGTTACGATATCCCCACAGGAGTTTATAAAAGCAGATAAACCGGAACGTAGAAGCCAGCTGCATTTTGACTAATTTCCGTTCCTCTTCTCCGATGCGGTCCTTATAATATCTGTTTTCCTGAAAATCCGGGAATGTTTCAATCATCTCCTGTCCCAGTTTTTTCACAAAACCACTCTTTACAGGACGCACGCCCTGCATATAAGTAAATAAAGTATTCACGTAAAAAAGCGTAGCAAAGCCAATCTCCAGCTCGGGACGGTACTGTTCCAGATATCCGTACTCCCTGGCCTCCCGCAGCATAATGCGCCCGGCTTCCATGCGGTCCTCACAGCGCTTCACTGTGATGGTATGCACAGTGGAGTCTTCATGCTGATAATAATAGTATAAAGGCTCTTCTATATATTCAAAATGTCTGGCCCGCAGCATCCAGGAATTAGCGAGCGCATTATCTTCATAAAATATCCCCGTTGGAAAACGGCTGGGATGATCAATCACGATTTCCCTGCGGTAGACCTTCACTACCAAAGACCCGCTGTCAAGAATCAGGGAACGGTATTTCTCCTCATCCAGCACGCCTGTCTGCTGCGGCTTATTATTGTGCACAATCCGGCCAATCTCCATACTGTGCTCACTGGTCAGATGATAATCGCAGCCCACCATATCGGCCCCGGTCTCTTCTCCCCGGCCAATCAACCGCTCATAAAAGTCCTCCGTCACCCAGTCGTCGCTGTCGATAAATCCGATCCACTCTCCTTTTGCCAGATCCATGCCGATGTTCTTGGCGCCGCCCTGTTTCTGGTTTACATCGGAGTGAACAGCCCGGAACCTGTCAGGATACTTCTGCTGATAAGTCTGTAAAATCCTATAAGAATCATCCGTGGAACAGTCGTCCACCGCAATAATCTCATAATCTTTAATCGTCTGTCTGACAAGGGAGTCCAGACAATATTCCAGTTTGCCGTCGGCCGCCATATTATAGACGGGCACAATAATTGATAATTTCATTGAAATCTCCATGCCATTATGATTGAAATATCTTCAATTCCTGCCGTTTTTTCAACATTTATGATCATCAAACATTTCGGAAACAGGTCACAATCTTTGTCACTGCCTCAATGACACTCTCCACATCCGCATCACTCATGGCATAATACAGTGGCAGGGTTATCATCTCATCATACAACTTTTCTGCCTGAGGACACAGTCCTTTCCGATATCCCAGTTTCTCATAATAGGGGAAATAATAGACAGGTATGTAATGCACATTACAGCATACGTTTTCCGCCTCCAGGGCTGCAAAAAACTGTTTCCTGTCAATTTTTAATCTATCCGGCACAATACGCAGGATATACAGATGTCTTGTGGTATCAGACTCCGGAATCTCCTGTTGTACAAATAACTCGGGTAATTTTGAGAAAGCTTCATTATATCTGGCCACAATTTCTTTCCTGCGTTTTTTAAACATGGGCAACTTACCAAGCTGGCTGATAATCAGTGCAGCCTGCATATCCGTCATGCGGTAGTTATAGCCCAAAGCCACCTGTTCATAATACCAGGGACCGTCCGGTTCATGCTCCATCTGCTGCCTGTCCCGGGTAATCCCGTGAGACCGGAACAACAGTAACTTTTTATAGAATGTTTCATCATTGGTCAGAATAACCCCGCCTTCGCCGCCTGTCACTGTCTTCACCGGATGAAAACTGAACATGGTCATATCCGCAATGGAACCATTCATCTGTCCTTTGTAGCTGGTGCCGATCACATGGGCGCCGTCCTCAATCAACGTCAGATTATGTTTCTTGCAAATTTCCAGAATGGGCGCAAGATCTGCCGACTGTCCCGTATAATCTACCGCCACCACGGCTTTCGTCCTAGGTGTGACTGCCTCCTCCAGCTTCTTCGGATCCATATTGTAAGTCGCAGGATCAATATCCACAAAGACCGGCCTCGCACCACAGTACAGTGCACAGTTGGCCGATGCGGCAAAGGTAATCGGTGTTGTGATGACCTCGTCTCCTTCTCCCACACCCGCAGAGAGCGCTGCGATATGCAAAGCCGCCGTACCGTTACTGCATACCACCGCATACTGAGCCCCTGTCAGCTCACACAGCTTCCTTTCCAGTTCGGGAATCTTCGGTCCGCAGGTCAGATAATCACTCTTTAATACCTCCACCACCGCCTGGATATCATCCTCATCGATATACTGATGCCCATAAAATATCTTCGTATCTCTGGCAGGTCTGCCGCCTGCTATTGCCGGTTTCTCCATAATTTTCAATCTTCTCTCCATTCCGAAATATTCTGCGAAAACAAAGGACACGTAACACTGCCTACATGTCCTTTCCGTGTCTTATTTCTCTAACTCTACACCCTTCAACAGTTCTCTGATATCCTCCACACTGAGCCAGTCCGTGTTGTTGGCAGAACTGTAGGAGAATCCTTCCGCCACTTTCTGTCCGGAAAGATCCGGCTGCTGCCTGTTATTCCAAGTCATCTGCGGGTAAACAATAAAATGTTTATCATACTCGTATGTGGTCATGGAATCCTCTACCGTCACCATGATCTCATGCAGCTTCTCTCCCGGTCTGATACCAGTTTCTTTGATCTTACATCCCGGCAGCATCGCCTCCGCCAGATCTGTAATCTTAAAGGAGGGAATCTTGCTGATAAAAGTTTCCCCGCCGGTGGCCTCTTCCAATGCCTTAATCACCAGTTCCACTCCCTGTGTCAGACTGATCCAGAACCTGGTCATACGCAGGTCTGTAATCGGCAGCTCCTGCGTTCCTTCCTGAATCAGCTTATGGAACAAAGGGATCACCGATCCACGGCTTCCGGCCACATTGCCGTAACGCACAATGGAGAAATTAATATCTTTGGCTCCCGCATAGGCATTGGCCGCCACAAAGAGCTTGTCCGACACTAATTTCGTACCGCCATACAGATTCACGGGATTGACCGCTTTGTCTGTGGAAAGTGCCACCACTCTGCGCACGCCGCTGTCCAATGCGGCATCAATCACGTTCATGGCGCCGTGAATATTAGTCTTAATGGCCTCATTGGGATTATACTCACAGGCCGGAACCTGCTTGAGCGCCGCCGCATGAATGATATAATCCACGCCTTCACAGGCTCTCCTCAAGCGGTCCACATCCCGCACATCCCCGATAAAGAACCGAAGCTTTTCTTCATACTCCTTAAACTCACTGGCCATCATCCACTGCTTGAACTCATCCCTGGAATAAATAATGACCTTCTTCGGTTCATAGTGCGTCAGCACATATTTCGTAAAACATTTTCCAAAGGAGCCTGTGCCCCCGGTGATCAAGATTGTTTTATCAGTCAACATAGATTTTCCTCCGAAATTACCGTTTCCAAAGTCTGCACCGCCTCTAAGTATAGCACAGGAACCCATGGTTTGCAATCAAGCTACTCTCCATATAAATAATATACATCACAATATTTCTCTTCATATTGCAGTTCACAGTCCGTCAGATTCTGATTGCCGGCAAAAATCCGGTCAATCTCCACCTGCACATCCGCACCGTCTGCCAGATACACCACCAGGGCGGAAGCACCTGCAATGGTCTTATCTGTAAGCTGTCCCTCTCTTCCTGTCCGGGCAAAGTATACTTCTTCATATTCCATCAGTTCATTGGCCACATCCCAGATACACCAGTCTGCGCCCTCGTTATACAGGTAAATCACCGGCGTCCCTGCCTGCGCCTGTCTGGCCGCAAATGCAACCTGTTCCCTGTCTTCCGGATAGAGAAACACCACTTTATTGGACATAAGACCCGCGAAATCTATGACAAGACAGATGACAGCAACTGCGACCGCCGGATACACAGACCAGCTCTTTCGCGGCACACACCGTTCCCACATACTATAAATTGCCCCAAAAAGCAATAAAACAATCATACCATATACAGGCAGTTGATAACGGTTGGAGGTGTCACCCAGCAAAAGCGCCGTCTTCGACACAGTCAGAAAATAGCCTGCCACTGCAAAGCAGAGAATCCCCAGAGGCCACCAGGGAACTGCCCTGTCCTGTACGGAAGACTTTCCGCTGCTGCGTCTGAAATATAAAAGCAGAAACAATCCGATGACCACAAGTAAAAACGCCGCCAGAAGTTTCCCAAATACATACTCATCCAACAAATCCAGAAAAAACCGGAACCGCATCATAGTATTGGACAGCTCAAAAAAGTTTTCCGTTGCCTGGGCGCCCCGCTGTCCGCGAAACATCTGCCCCAGACAGGACGGATAAGTCAGATAAGCAAGAACAAATGCCGCCATCTGACTTGCGCCATAACGCAGACAGTTCCAAAGATTCCTGTCCCGCCAGAAAAGATACATGCCAAAACCAACCGCCATGTAAAACAAAAAGATGAAATAATAATACTGTGTCAGAAAGCCCAGATAAGTAATGACCATCAAAGGCAGCAGAAAATTAACAAAAGACAGGCTGCCGATTTTTTCAGGGATTACATATCTGTCTTTCGATTTTTCTTCCTGCAACCTGCACACTGCCCGCATATGCAGGATGGCACAGAGCAGTACAAACATCGTCAGAAGCTCATACATTCTGATAAAAACCACGCCGCTTATGGCTGCCGGCGTCAGTCCGTAAAACATAGTCACCCCAAGAGCCAGCTTTTCATTCCTGCCGCCAGCCAAATATGACAAATATGTCAGTAATATCAAGTTAATACCATGAATAAAAAGATTAATGCCCAGACCGATCCACTTGGAAAAAACTCCCGGCACCAGGGAAGCCACCGTATGAAAAATCCAGTAATAGACCGGCGGATGAACATCCCAGGACTGCACAGTCCTAACCAGTCCATATTGAAACTGCTGTCCGGGAAGCACCACAAACTCATTGCGGTAAGCCTCATTTTCCATCCATTCCCCATCCTCCACATAGAAACCGGCTGTGCGGGCCGTGGAATAATAGGTATAATATTCATCCTCATGAAACCCCGCCTTCTGGGTACAAAAATAAAAGGCCGCCGCCATCTGCACCGCCCAGATCACTATAAAACATACAAGATATCTTTTCGTTTTCTTATGATTTACCGCATCATTTTTCACGCACCCGATACCCCCGTCAGTCTCATCTTCCACCCATGCACCCGTCTGACCATCTTAGGCGCAAGTGTGAAAAGCATAAGATATCCCTTATTTTTCCTGGTCAGATAAGGGTTTGTCATGGTATCCCGTAAGTGTGCCCGCAGATACCCCTTCACTTTCTGATAAAAAGCATTGTTTTTTCTCATCTGGGATACCGGCACGTGCAGCATATAATCCAATCTCTGAAACAAGTTAAAGCGGATTGCATAAAGATGCAGCGCAGGGTATTTCCTGTCAACCAGTTCCTGCATCCTGTCCGCATTATCTACAATATCCAGAAACACCCGTGAAAAACTGTCCTTCGTCCTCCTGCGGGTAGTACTCTCCATCCTGCACACAACATGATAGCCCTGTCCGGGAAGAATCACAATACCCTCAATCTCCTGCAAAAGTTCCACCAGCAATCTGAAATCTTCGTTCAGCTCCCCCTCGGGAAACCGGTGTCCGTCAAAAAGCTCCCTCTTTAACAGTTTCGTGCAAAAAGAACAATCGCCGCGGTGCATCAGAAGTTCCTGTAGAAATATCTGGGATTCACAAAACTGCACCTTCTCTGGCGGTATACACACATCCGGCAGACGCCTGCCCTCCTCGTCCACCTCATCCCGGGAAATCTGTGCCGCTTGATGACCACCCTCTGTGATCGCCCTCATAAGCTCTTCATAGACATACGGTTCAATATAGTCGTCACTGTCCACAAAACCCAGGTATTCACCCGAAGCTATCTCAATTCCCATATTCCGGGCGGAAGAGGCGCCGCCGTTCTTCTTGTGATACGTGTGGATACGACTGTCTTCCTGCGCAAGCTTTTCACACAGCTTATCTGTCCCGTCGGTGGAGCCGTCGTCTATCAGCAGAATCTCCAGGTTGGAATAGGTCTGCGTACAGATGGATTTCACACATCTTTCCAGACACTCTATGGAATTATATACCGGTACAATCACACTGATTTTTTTATCTTCCATTTCCTATGTTCCTATCCCTGACCTGTGTTTCACCGACTCTTTCTTAATTCTATCCTGCATTTATCTTTTCTTATCTTCCGCCCACATTTCTGCTTCCTGCACCATCACCCGGTACATCTTCCCGGGCGCCGTCACCGGAGCAATACTTAACGGACCTTCTTTCTCCGGTTCAATTACACCTTCCCGTAACTGTTGGACGAACCGCAGAAGCACCTTCGCCGCATGTTCCGAATTCCACATATCGCGAATCGTCTCATAGGCGGCATGACCCATCTGTTTCTGTTCCTCCCAGTGGGCAAACAGATTCAGTACCAGCGCCTCCATCTTCTCATACTGATCCTTTGGATAAACCAGCCCGTTTACCCCATGCCGGATCAGATAAGGAGCAGCACCCACCTGGGCATTGACTACCTCCACACAGCCGCTGTTCATCCCCTCATTGACCACGGCGCCCCAGCCTTCCAGATAATTGCTGGTAAATAGATGAATGTGACATTTCTCCATCACATCCCGCACCCTCTCCGGCGGTGTGTAACCATAGAACTGAAAAGAATCCATAAGGCCGGCGTCTTCCACCTCCCGGCGGATTACCGGTTCCAGTTCCCCGTCTCCCAACATATGCATCTTATAGGCAAATCCCTTATCCCGAAGGGCTTTGGCCAGCCTCACCACATACTCCGGGTGCTTTAAGGGAATAAACCGTCCCGCCCAAACAAGATGAAGTACCCCATTCTGCGGCTTCAGTGCCGCCAGCTCCTCCTCCGTATAAGTGCGCAGTTTCGTGAAATATCCCCACTTAAATAATTTATCCGGATAAGCGCCGATCAGATGAAAATCCGAAGCCGTATAAGCACCGGCACAGAGCATACACACATTTTGTCTGCGGTATCTGATATGCTCCCGGTATTTCGCCATAAGGCCCCTCGGAGACACTACCTTCCACTGTCCTTCCCGGTAGAGCCGTTCACTCACCCGAAGGGTTGTTTTTCCCGAAAGAAGCCTGGGCTCCACAATATCTTCCCTGCCGGTCCATCCAAAGAGCACCACATCGCTCTCTATGATTTTCTTAAGGCAGTCATATTCCTTCTCGTAGAGGCACTCCACATAAGGAATCTCCTCCACATTCACGCTCCAGCCCATCTCCACGCGCTCTCTTTCCATGGGCATGGTCTGGATAAAGGTAAAATCTGTTCCCAGCTGACGATATAAAGCATCGCACAGAGGAATCTGATGGTGATTGATATAATTGGACACAAAGGTAAAGGTCATTCTGACATCTCCCTGTAAATACGCATCAGACGATAATAATTCTGATCCGCATCATGATTCACCCGCGCATGTTTTCTGGCATTGTCGGAGAGACGTTCCACAATTGCCTCCTTGGTAAAGATTTCAATAATACTGTCTGCCAGCGCATCCACATCCCCCGGCGGATACAGGAAGCCGTCCCCGCCATCCGTCAGAAGATTATGTATGCCGCCCACGTTGGCCGCCACGCAGGGCACTCCTAAAAGCATGGCTTCTCCCACCGAGTTCGGAGAATTCTCCAGCGCTGACGGACAGACAAATACCTGACAGCTAAGGTACTGCTCTTTCATCTCCTCCGCGCTGATACGCCCCAGCATATGAATCTTATCTTCCAGATGATTTTCCCGGATCAGCTTCTTCAGATACTTCCCGTAGGCAGGAAGCTTCAATACATCTTCCCAGGTTTCTGCCCGCAGGATATTGCTCCCAGCCACATATACCTCGGCGTCCGGAAACTGCTCCAGGATCTTCGGCATCGCCTTTAACAGATAATGGAAGCCTTTTAACGGATAGTCGCCCTGGCTTAAGAAAATACGATAGGACTGACAGGTACTGCTCTTCCATCTGTCACGGTAAAAGACACTGCGGAGCGTTTCATTCAGATAATGATAGGTGGCATTGGGATTAATCTTGGCCGTCTCTGAGCGGTCAAAATCTGTCCGGCCCGCTATATGATTTACCCGTTTGATGGCCTCAATCTCATACTCTCCGCGCTTTTCAAACTTTTTCTGCTGCTGTCGTAAGCTGTCTTTTCTCAGCATGTCCCGGAACGTGGTCTGTCTTTGCACCTTCACCGGAAGGTCTGCCATATAAACCTTGGCACAGGCAGACACCAGCCCCTGAATCCCTATCAGTGTCTTCTCCGGCTGATCAAACACCTTGACCGCCGCAAGCGCATGAGGAAATTCCGTGCCAAACACATGCAGGATGTCCGGCTTATAATCATCTATAATCAGCTTAAAAAAAGCTTCCAGTTCCACATCATAATTCTCCGGTGTATTCAGATTTTCCACAAAAGCATAGCAGTGACAGGAAATATTCTCTCCCAGCTGCATCACCTGATCAAAAGCTCCTATGGACTCATCCACCGGAAAGGCAATGCCGAGTTCAATATGATTTCTGTCCTGCTCCAGAATGACCCTGTCCAGCAGCCCGCTGAGCCACCCCTCCCTGTTACTGTACGGCAGGTTTAAACGCTTTGCAATGACCGGCAGCATAATATTGCACACCCATAAGATTCTCATATGTTCCTCCATTCCCAAGCGACAGGTTCTCTTATCGCTTTTTTCCTGATATTCTTCTGTAGCCTTCGTATACTTTTCTCTTCCCTGTCTGATATATCCCGGCCGTCAATGGATTGTGGGAAAGATATGTCCTCACCGGCGCAAAGGTGATAAGCATCAGCAGCCGGTATTTCAACACCTTCCCGGACGGCATATATTTGCCCACAATCTGTCTGTGTTCCCTGGCGGAACGCCTGACGTTTTCCTTCGTCTCCGAAAACCCGCCGCCCTCATAGGATGCCACCGTCACCGGCAGGTATACTGTATGTGCTTTCGCTTTATAATAACACCAGAGAAAATGCTCATAATCAGCCCGCACCAGATAGTTCGTATCAAATTCCCGGGATACCAGCAGCTGCCGGTCATAAAAACAGGCCTGATGGCAGGGCACATTCCGATAACACCCAAAGTCATCCATCTTTGGATTAGACTGCACCAGGGCCCCGGTCATCCGCTCCCATATATTTCCATAATAAATCCGTGGACGCCTGCCATGTCTCTCTTTCTTTTCCTCTTTTTCCATCAGCCGTTTTACCTGGGAAAGTACATCCTTTTGATACAAGTAATCCCCACAATTCAGGAAAAAAATGTACTCCCCGGACGCATGCTTCACCGCCTGGTTCATGGCATCATATATCCCGCTGTCCTTTTCGCAGTAAATCTTTATTCTTCCGTTGTCCACACATTTCTGTGTGAAATCATCCGCATGGCCGTCCCCGCCCACAAGTCTCTCCACGGAGCCATCTGTGGATCCGCCGTCTTTGACGATGATTTCATAATCTTCTTCCGTCTGCTCCAGGATGCTGTCTATGGTCTTATGCAGTTTTTCTCCTTCATTCAGGCAGACTACAATAATGCTGAACTTCATAACTCTTTCCCATCCTCTGTCTTCCCGACTGTCACCATACACAGACCGCCGCCTGGATTTCTCAATTCATATCCGACAAAATATTGACCATATCGTGAAAGAAGAAACTCTTATAAGGCAGAATGAGCACACCGTCATTGGATGCCCTGCTCATATACATGGCAAAATATAAGACTGCCGCCAGAATCACGCCCAGACGAAAAATCTTTCTCCACCTCTTATCCGGTATCCGGCCAAGCAGCATCGGCAAAAACAGAATCTGACTCACCGTCAGGTAATAGCCGATACGGGATATGATCGGCAGAAAAGAACAGAATACATACAACACCAACGCACCCAGATTCAGATAAAAATAAAACCAAAACCGCGGATCCTGTGTCAGACAATCTTCTTTCATGACATACATGTCATTTTTCTCATCTTCTTTTGTCCGTCCCGCAATTGTACCTCTTTTTTCCAGGAACACCACAATCCCCGCAAACACAAGCACCCCGGCACAACGCAGGATATTGATATAGCTGGTGCCGCCCTCCAGATACTCTGTATCCTCATAGGTAGGATAGAGAAACACTACCACCTTAAGATAGAAATCCTGTAAAAATAAAAAAGTACTGCAAAAGACTGCCGCCAGCGCAAGCTGCCATTTCTTCCAGGGCAGGGAAGCCAGGAAATAAAGGGGAATCACCACCAGCAGGGACTTATGAAACGCAGACCCTAAAAGCACCAGTGCAAGAAATCTTCCCCACTGCCTGCGGAGTACAAACTTCATGGCATACAGAGCCATGGCCAGCGCCAGATAATAGCGCACCGTACTAAACGTCTGGAAATAATACCCCAGGGCCATAAACAGAAAGAAGGTAAGCGGAAAGTCATCACTTCCTTCATACATCGCAAGCAGGAACAAAAATACTGTCACAAAAGCATAAAAGGCAAACACCAGCAGAAAATTCTCATATCCGGAAAGTCCATAGAGAATCTTCACCACCAGGTTAAACCCTATCTCCGTGGGCACATAGGAATCACAATTGACCAGATGCATAAATTCCACGTACTTGGCATAATCATTGCCCACATTCACCCTGGCCGCAGACAGGGCAAAGAGAATGACAAAAATTGCCGCAAGACAAACGCGGTTGCACATCTGCTGGCTGGTAATATTATAAGGTTGTGTGACCGGGTGATTGTTTACAAACCCCGCAAGCAGCACCGTAACCGCTGCCACCGTGATGTATAAAATCATTGTCTTTTACCTTCTCTGATTCCCGCCCGCATCAGCGCAAACGCTTTCTTAAGCGGAATCTCCCCGCACATCTGTCTCCTGTGCACCCACAGAAACCTAAATGACAGCAAAGACGCCATCCTGCCATACAGGAAATGATAGAGCACTCCCCTGTCTTTAAAAAATTTCTCATGGTAACCGCTAAACCAGGTAGACTCTCTCTCTATCTCCTCACCAATGCAGACCGTATGCGCATAAATCCTTAATCCGGCTTTCAGACAGTCTCTCAGAAACAGGCTGTCCTCCCCGTTACTGTACTTAGCGCCCCCGCCAAACAATACAGAATAGTGTACATTCGCCCGCCGAAGCGCATCCAGTCTGGCTGTAATACTGTAAGCAGGATACCGCCCATAATTCCGGTAGGAAATCCGATGAATATCCTCATTCCAATAGGTCCTGCGGGACGGTGCCACTTTCACGTTAACCAGAATCATATCCGCATCTGGCAGGTTTTCATAAGCACGCAGAATCTGTTTGTCATAATCATCCGCAAGCACAATGTCCTCATCGCTAAACAGACAGATATCTCCCTGGGCATGAAGAAGCGCCGTATTCCGGCTAAGCCCTACACCCCGCTCGGACATGGAAAAGCATTTTACTTTTCCACCCGGCACCGATATCTCTTCATAACCATACCGGCCGCATTGATTCACCAGCACCGCATCCGTGTGTATATTCATTTTTGCTACAAGTTCTGCGGCATCCTGTTCCACCGCAGAAGCCAGCACCTCTACCTTCATGATCACTCCGTTTTCCCGTAATATCTTTGCAGAAACTTCTGGTCTGCATCCCGCACGGCTATGCCGCATATCTTGCAATCCTGCGCATGAAACTGTTCCAGCACATAAGATAAATACGTGCACCGCATCCTTCCATAAGGCACGATCACTACCACACCGCCAGCCTCACGCAGCTGTTTCAGTTTCTCCGCAGACAAAGGCTCTTTCTGTGTCAGATCACAGACCTGTACATTGCCCAGCCGTTCCTTCAGATACGCTATATGATTCTCATAATCTTTCTGAAAAAACTCTCCCGCAGAAAGATAACCAAGAAATGACAAATCTGTCACTTTTCTCACATCACTGACTGCCAGGATGCGATCATCCATCACATAATACAGATTCACGATAAGCAAAGAAACCGCCAGCCCGATCAGCAATCCCACAAGCACCGCCTGCACTGTTCTGGAATCCGCCACTACCAGCTCTGCCTCTGTGGTCTGAATCGTCTCAATCTTTACAAATTCTTCAGCCTGCTCTCCATAGGTCTCAAGCGCCTGTTTTGTGGCCTTAAGAATCATGTCCGTTCGATCCGCACTATGGGTCGTAATCGTTACGGTAAGCAGTCGTAAATCTGAAAGAATGGTGGCCTCCGTGGCTGCCATCACTTCCTCCCTGCTATAATCCGAGGCCAGCCCCTCCATGGTCAGATCAAGAATGGGATCCGTGGCCATCAGGTCATTCCAGGTATACCCATTATATTCCTGATATACCTCTCCGGTTTCATCCACCGCAAAATACAGTTTAATCTTGGAAAAAGCCCGGTATTCCCGCTCCGCTTCCGGCACCGTGCGTACAACCGTATACACCAGGACCCCCAGCAAAGCCCCAAGCGCCGTCACTGCCAGCACAAGCGGAATCTTTTTCAACAGACAGAGCATGTATTTTTTCATATCCATGCCGGCATCGGCATACTGTAGCTGTTTCATAGCAAGAACCATGCTCCTTTCTCAACCTGCGCAAAATTTATTCCCGCAAGTAACGGGGTCTATGACTTCTTACGTTACTGACCTTCTCCCGGCTTCTGCGCGGATTCATTTTTCAATGCCGTAGTCTGGGTACTGGAAACCCCTTCGGTACTCTCCGGTTTGATCAGTATTTTCAATGTCAGCAGCATCAGCTTTAAATCCAGCCAGAAAGAATACTGCTCAATATAAGTCAGATCCAGTTTCAGCTTGTCATAAGGCGTGGTATTATATTTCCCGTAAACCTGAGCATACCCTGCAAGTCCTGCTTTCACCTTCATACGGAAAGAGAACTCCGGCATCTCTTCTATATACTGGTCTATAATCTCCGGACGTTCCGGCCTGGGTCCGATAAAAGACATATCTCCCTTTAATATATTAATCAGCTGCGGCAGTTCGTCAATCCTCGTCATGCGGATAAACTTTCCCACCGGTGTGATACGGGAATCATTCCTGGACGCCAGTCTCGCCACGCCGTCCTTCTCTGCATCCACCTTCATGCTTCTGAACTTGAGAATATAAAATTCCTTCCTGTCCTGGGTACAGCGTATCTGTTTATAGAGCACCGGCCCGCCGTCATAGGCTTTGATCAGAATGGCAGTAACCAACATAATGGGAGAAGCAATCACCAGAAGAAGTACCGAACAGATCAGATCCACCGCCCGTTTCGCCATGCGCTGTTCCACTTTCAGCGCATATTCCCTGGTCATATAGAGCGGCGTGTCAAACAGATGAAGCTGATCCGCCCCCTTGATCAGCACATCCGATATCTTGGGCATGGTATAAACCCGTATGGAATAACTGTAGCAGTACTTCAACAGAAGATTTCTGTCCGTCGCGGAAATATCCCACAATACCACGGCGCCATAATCCCCCCGGACTTCCTTTTTTACTGCCTCCATTCCCTCCGAGATATTCATGCACTTTGTTATCTTATATTTATCCTTCCTGGACTCAAACTTCGCAATGATATCATCAATGGGCCTTTCTCCATGAATGATCAGAATATCCCTGGGCGGAAAAGCCTTATAATAGCAGAAATTACAGATAAACACCCATAGGGCAGAAAACACGGTCTGTATCAACATAGTCCAGACAATCGGTTTCACATCCACCACCCAGTTGGCCATCAGTGATATCTGAAAATAAGAAACGATATTGACAAACAGCAGGGAAAAAAATTCTGAAATCAGCACATCAACAGGCTTCAAATATCCCACTTTCAATGCCCCATAGGTATTGGCAAAGAAAAACAGGAGCACAAAATAAATTCCCAGAATCAGTACATGTCCTTTAAAGTAATATTTAAAGTTCCTGTGAAACCGCAGGAACGGATAATACTCCTCAAACCAGAAATAAGCATAAATCGCCGTATGAAAGAGCAGCCCGATAAAAGAAAGCTGCAACACTATAAATCTCGTCAGTGTTTTTATCCGTCGTCTCATAACAATCCCTCTATATCCGTCTCACGGTCGCTCTGTAAGCCCAGAATACAAAATAAAATGCGCTGGCCGCCACAGACAGTCTTTCCTGCTTACGGTACAGATACCAGATCCGCTTTATCGCCGTCAGCTTATTGGAAGATAACGATTTTGCCGGCCTGCGGTAGACCGCCAGTATCTCATCAAGTCCATAAGCCACATACCCTGCCCTTAATATCTGCCACCAGGTGGCCGTATCTTCACTGGGCACCGCCGGCATCCGTATTAACGCTTCCGGAATCTTATTCCGGTCTATCACCACGGTCGTCGTAAAAATCACCGTTCTGGACAACGCCTTTTGATAAGTCAGCCGCGGCGGTACATGAACAACCTTACCCGTAGGCTGTCCGGCCTCATCTCCGAATTCATAAGCACAGAACACAAAACCGGCCTGTTGCTCTTCCATAAAAGCAAGTTCTCTGGTAAGCTTGTCCGCAAGCCAGATATCATCCGCATCCAGAAAAGCAATATACCTGCCCTTTGCCACCGAAAGCCCCGTATTGCGGGCCTTTGCGGCACCTTCATTTTCCTTTTTGCAGATAAGAAGGATACGTCTGTCCTGCTCACATACATACTCTTCCATCCGTTCCACATCTACGGGAACATCTTCCACGCTGTGATGCCTGTGCCCGGCAAGCGCCTTCTCGATCACTGCCACACTCCCGTCCACGGACCTGTCATCCACCAGCACAAGCTCCCAGTTCCCATAAGTCTGCTGCTTTACCATGCTAATGGTCTTCTCTATATAGTCCTGTGCCTGATACACCGGCACAATGATGCTGACCAACCCGCTCATTCTATCTCCTCTTTGACCAGATAGATTGGCCTGTTCTTCACTTCCATATACGTCTTAGATAAGTATTGCCCCACAATGCCCAGACAAAACAACTGCACCCCGCTGACCAGCAGAATAATACACACTAAAGAAGGCCAGCCGGACGTCGGGTCTCCAAATAACAGTTTGCGCACAATGGTAAATATGATCAGTGCAAATGCCAGAACGCAGAACAGCACACCCATCAATGATGCCACCGTAAGCGGCGCTGTGGAAAACGCCATGATTCCCTCCAGGGAATATAAAAAAAGCTTCCAGAAAGACCACTTGGTCTCTCCCTTCCTGCGTTCTATATTCTCATATTCCAGCCACTTCGTCTCATATCCTACCCAGCCAAAAATGCCCTTGGTAAAACGATTATATTCTGTCATCGAAAGAATTGCATCCACCACCTGCCTGGTCATCAGACGATAATCCCTGGCGCCGTCCACAATCTCCGTGCGGGAAATCCTGTTCATCAGCTTATAGAACATCCTCGCAAAAAAGGAGCGGAGCACCGGCTCCCCCTTTCTTGTCACCCGCCTGGTCGCCACGGAATCATACCCCTGCTCAATATAGGCATACATTTCCGGTAACAGAGACGGCGGATCCTGCAAATCTGCATCCATCAATACTGCCAGATCACCCTTGCACTTCTGTAAGCCCGCATAGATTGCGGCCTCCTTCCCGAAGTTGCGGGAAAAGGACACCAGACGTACTCTGCCATCCTCTTTGTGCAATTTTCTGACTTCTTCCGCCGTCTTGTCCTTCGAGCCGTCATCAATATACAAAACTTCCACTTCCAGTTCTTTCTGCTGGAAAAACGGCGTATTTTTAAACAATTCATCATAAAAATCCCTGATATTTTCTTCTTCGTTATAACAGGGCACTATGACGCTCAGTAATTTCATATAGACCTCCATATAGTCTGCCCAAATCCTTTTCTTCGCATATAGTCAGACTAATTCAAAGTAATTCTATCATAAATGCGAAAAAAAAGGAAGAGACGTATCTCCTCCTTTGGGGATGGAAAATTAAGAAACCGCCCCTTGATTTCTCAGAGAATTGCGGTGCTTAATTTTTTACTTGGTTCTAATCACCAGATTACTCAATGATAATAGCCACACGACCAGAACCTCCTGTACGACCACCCTCACGGATTAGGTTGGGAGAACCTAATGTGGCAAATGGCCTGTTTTCGGGGTTTTCTGTTATCATATTTTCTGAAAATATTGATTTTCTCTGTGTTTTCAGAATTTTTGTAGCCATTCTGTAGCCAAATATAGTATCCGTTTTTCTTCATGCATCCCCCTCATTCTGTTTGTACCTATCTTTTATCCGTAAATTTCCTAATCACTGTTTAGGCAATCTGATTTTTATAGTTCTATTTTAAAGTATCTCTAAAAAATTTACAGATATGCAATAAGTCATTACATCCAATTGGGGGGCAATCCCTTAATATTCTCTTTTTTGTCTTTACATCTTGGACATTTTGTTAATAACTGGTGCACTGAGTGAGCTTTTTTGCATTTCAAGCATTTATCAATTTGTTTTTCAAATTTACTATAATAATCTGATCTAAAATTCTGTAGCTGCTTCAATTCTAGCTTTCCTACTATAAGAATCTCATTTTCTCCACCCTTTATTTTCAAAATATCCTTGAAATCTGTTTTATATGGTCCGGTAATTCTTGAATCGCCATATTTTGAAGTATTAGCCTGCACCACCAGTGTATGCAGATCTCTTGCTGTTGCTTCAACAATACTAGAGAAATAATTGGTATCGCGATTCAGTTGAGGAACGCACAAAAAATCCAGTTTTCCCTTCATAATACACCTAGAGGCAATATCTGTAAATTCAAAGCATAATATTGTGCTAAACGTTTCAAATCCATTGCCTATTAGATAATATATTGCCTTATCGGGATTCTTACATGTATATCCTAACGCTGCCAAATCCATCCTTTCTTCAGGCGCATAATAATTTTTTTCTCTAAAAAATGGAATTATATTTTTAAAGTAGGTTTTTCCACATGTACTTTTAATTACACAAACAAAATTATACGCCGTTCTTCCACATACTATGTACTGTAAACCGGTAATGACTGTAATTCCGTATTGTTTTATAAATTTCCCTACATCATTTAACCATAATGCAGGCATATAAAACTCTGGAAAAATTATGTAATTTACCCCTTCTTCTTTTGCTGCATTTAATACTTTATATAAATTCTGCTTTTTTTCTACTGTCATTCCCCTGTCTGGGTGCAGCAATATATCAATTACCTCTTTTTCATCTATATTTGTATTAACTAATCCAATTCTCGTTGTGCTACTTTTATGATACTCAATTACTAACACATCTTTTTTAGTAATATTGTAATCCTCATATTCTTTTTCTTCTACATTTATTATTGGATTAGGTATGTACTGACTCAGCCCATTCATTTTTAGATATCTTTTAAATATCTCACCATTATCTTTGTTTATAATCAGTTTCTCCGTTCCAATTGAAAAGTAAAATACACAAAAATATAATTCATTTAAATGTATAAACCTTGGCGACCACTTTATCTTATCATCATCCAAACGGAATATTCTTTTGCGTATTGATACATCTGATAATATCTCCTCCAAATTCATATTAATAAGCGGAATATCCTCTATATTCTCATCACAAGCATAATTTACTAAAGGAAATGAAACCATATTATGATTAATCATATTAGCACTTCGCATCTTATGCGCCATCATTTTATGCTTTTTTAACTTTCCACGTTCAAAATCTAATCCAATAGCCAATGACAATGATATATCCAATTTCAAAAGCAATGATTTCTTCAATTTATTTAACAAAATATTTCTCTTTTTCGAATAAACCTGATTACTTTCTAAATAGTCGAATGAAATATTTTCTATCTCTTTCTTTATATTTGAATAAAACTGATTGGCACAATTTTTATCTCTACATAAAACCATTAATTCAAATATATTTTTCCATGTATCAGAAAACTCAATCGCTTGGCTTCCCGAATAAAACTTCATAATATCAACTAAAAACTTTTGATAATAGTTAGAAGTATATGTTGTGTTTTTCAATATACTCTTCAAACCATTTATGAACATCGTTGCACTATAATTATCGCTACCCATAAACTCTAAATTCCTAAGTTTACCTGTATTATCGGTTTTATTTAGTGAATATGCAACATTGTTAAATGACTCATTTAGCACATCCATATCTGGCAGAAGATTCGCCTCACTAGAATTCCTTTTTATATTTTTATAATATACATCAATTAAGATATTGTCCTTTCCCTTTTCAAAAAAGAAACAATTAACCTTTTCTCCTTGTAGCCTAATAGATGGATCATTTAGGAATTCATATTCGCCTGCCTTATTTTTAGCTTTTATGATTTCATTTTTTACTAAAAACTGATTAATATATTCTTCTACTGATAAATTTTCCGAATCCCCCGCTTTAACAACAATCAACATATCATCAACATATCTTCCATAATATCGCGGAGAAATCTTATCAATAATATCATGATCGATAGGCGCCAAGTAAATGTCTCTAATCAACAGAGGACTTATCAGTCCAATAGGCAATATATTGTTTCCATCAGATTTCTTAATGCCACATTTGTATTTGGAAATTAAAATAGTATATTTTTTATAAACTAATCGAATAATATTAGTTAGGAAGGATATATTGTTATATCTTTCATCTTGATTGAATATAACGTCCAAAGAATTAAAATCAAAATTAACACTATAATAAAAACTTTTCAAATCAAGACTAATCATTAAGATATTTTCACTTTTGCAATACTCCTTAGCAACATCTAGGGCTTTATTTCTCCATTTTGTATAACACTGAAAATATGGTTCAAAACATCGATTAGACACAAAGTCTATTCCATTTATAATATCTGTATCCTTTTTCATAATTCCCTTTTTTAGCTTACCTGCGTATGAATACTCAAACTCTCCATATTTTTGTAAATATAATTTTTTTACAATCAACATCCATAACATATCTATAATAAATAATTCAACAGGCGCATCAATGGAAAAATTTAATTTAGAAATCTTTTTATTATTTTCTATATTTCCCTTAATTACTTTTGTTTCTGCATCAACATTTTTTAAAGATTTTGGCATAATGACCATATCAATATCATTAATCAGCTCTTCAAAATATTCTTGATTTTCTTCATATAAATTTTTACATAATTTTTTCATTCTATCGGTAAAAGAATTTCCAGTCTCAAAATCTACTATCTTATTTTTTATATGCAGCAAAGTCTTATCATAATAATAGTACGACTTTAATTTTTTATATGTACCCTCTATGGCCTGTTCTATAACTTGTATAGCATCAAACATTTAGCATTTCCCCCACATCATACCCGTCTGATTTATTTTCCTGCATCTCCGCGTATATTTCTAAAAAGATTAATAAATGTCTTCCCGTTATTATTAGTTCAAACAACCGCTATTCTTTTCTCTGCTCCAACTGTTCCTTTGCATTTGCTATCGCCAAAGACAGTTTTTGTTCCAATAACTCCTTTGGTGGCATTTTAGTCAAATATTGTCCCACATGAACATTGCCATTATCTAATTCCATCAACTCTATCGTTTCCTGAGATTTTTCAGCGCATAAGATAAGTACAATTGGACTTTCCTCACCTTCTGTCCGCCCATACTTTTTCAACCATCGCAAATACAGTTCCATCTGCCCTTTATCCTGTGGTTCAAACTCCCCTAATTTTAATTCTATAAGAACCAATCTATGCAAAGATCTATGGTAAAAAAGTAAATCCACTTAATAATCCTTTACACACTTTACTTGACAACCCTAAAACTTTGTATTCCAATTATCATTCCTCTTTTCTCTCGTCATATATTCCTTGATTATCTCTTTTCTCTACCCGTTGTGGCATACTCTGCTGTGTGATATGTCTGAAACTTTGACTAAGCTGTCTGGTCATCACCTCATTGCTTTCCTGTATCTGCTTAAAAATATTCTGTGTAGACATAGGAATCATTTGTTTTAAAGAATCATTCACGCTTTTTATCATTTCTTCCATACACCCAGTCATACTTTTTGATAATTCATTAAGGCTTTCCTGCATTTCTTCGCTAATTATGCTCATCATGCTTGATATCATATTTACAGTATTTTTATATGATACACGCCAATCTGTCTGAGCAAAGTCACGTTCCTCTATATCATTAATTGCAGATGACAATGTCTTGTTAAATCCATTCAAAATTTTTCTACTATAGTCATAATCTTCCTTGGAGAGTTTCTTGTTATGTGCTACTTTGTTCCTATATCTACGAATAATCTCCAAATCCTGCTGCATATTTTCCACATCTAAACCATAGTCTACAAAATAATCATCCCATAATGACCTTTTCTGCATAATTTTCAACCAATTAGCTTTCTCTATCTCTGACAGCTCGTTGATATCCACTTTATTAAATTCTTCTTCCAATTCAGGGTTTTTCTCCAATCCGCTATATGGTTTAAAAAGATAATCCTCTAACTGGGCTATTGTCATCTCGTATAAAACAGTTTCGACAATCTGTGCTTCGTTTAATCCTCCTGCGCTTGCCTTAACATTGTCCAGCATCTCCTTCGCGATAGTCTTTTTCCCCCACTCTGCACCAAAAGTTTTTATCATAATGAGAAATATCAGTTCTCTCAAAAGCCTTTCACTTTTTCCAAACTTCTGACTTATTTTCCCACAATAATACTCTGATACTTCATCGTAGGCTACTATCAGATTAAACTTCCTCTTTATATTCGGTCCATTCAGTTTTTTGTTTACTTCATTTAGAACTTCTGCTTCCTTAGCTGGAGATGTTTGAAATTCAATATATAAATGGTAAACATCATTCTTTTTATTTGAAAACCTATAATTCAGTGTATATGTATTTCCTTCTAAATCGATTTCAAAAGCATCTTTTGATAAATTACTAAATATATCTCCCAATTCAGAGCGAAATACACTGCTTAAATACATTGTATTTTCTTTTACATTTTTTCTTATCAAAATGTATTTCATTACCATAGCATTTTCCTCATACAAAAATTACACTATTTATTTTTTTTAATCTCCATATGGTGCCGGTTCTTCCGCCACCATAGACAAGCTCTGCGGCACCTCATATGTATAAGTACCAGATTCACCCAAAGCCTTTATATCCTTCTTCCTCATCTCCCGATACACCACCTCCGCCAACGCACTCATAATCGCATTATATTTAGCCGTATCTTCAAACAAACTCTGATATGACTCCTGCGCCTCCATATATCCATCCTGCGCTGCTGTACCAAACGCTTTAGGAAAAATACTTTCAACAAAAATCTGCAGATCAGAGGACTGCGCCATCTTTTTCAACTTCTTATCAGAAAGTAGCTTATCTCTCAACGCTGACAGAATAACTTTATCTCCTTCTGTGAAATTGCCCTTGAACTTTTCATTGATTTTTGCAATCACCTCATCCAAAGGTGTTTTTTCATCCATTCCCTTGACACCTTTATGCTTTGCCGGAACATATACAGTCTTTGCTTCATCCAAAGCAATTTCACCCTGAAACGTCTTTTGCAACTTATAATATTCCAGTTTCAACTTACCTTCCAAGTCAATCAACTCTACAGGATCCTTGGGTAATAAACCGATTAAGTATGAGCAAAATACATATTCCTTCTGCAACTCTTTATCAAACATCCGAAGTATCTGCGATATGTAGCTATACCACTTAATCAGGTTACGAACCAACCTGCGAAATTGGTATCTTTCATTCTGCGTCTTTTTGTTATAGCGGTTGGAAACAGGAAGCAAAATGCTGCTCATTCGCCCCATTGCCCTGTCATCCTGCCTGCCTTTTTTGTAATACTCATCTGTAAAGGCTTTGATATCCTTGTCCGAATAAATACCATACGCCCGCAGTTCCCTCTGTGTCTGGTACAGCAAATCTGCATTTACTTCTTCCTGTAAAAATGTTTCCTGATAAAACGGCTGAAATGCATCCTTAATATCCTCCGCCTTATTTACAAAGTCCAACACAAAAGTATCTGTCTTGCCCTCGCAAGTGCGGTTCAGCCGGGATAAAGTCTGTACTGCTTTCACATTCTTTAACTTCTTGTCCACAATCATCGTATGTAAAAGCGGCTCATCAAATCCTGTCTGATACTTCTCTGCTACAATCAGTACATTAAAATTGTCATGAAACTCCGCCTTAGTCTGATTCTCTGAAATATGCGAACCGTCTTTGCGTACATTCAACTTTGATTCCGTATATTCTTCACCCTTATCGTCAATCGCACCAGAGAAAGCCACCAAAATATCCACATCATTATATTTCTTTTCTTCAATGTATCGCTTAATTTCATGATAATAGCGGACAGCCGCCAGTCTGGATGATGTAATCACCATCATCTTCCCTTTGCCATCAATCTTATGCCTTGTGGTATCTCTAAACGTCTCCACAATAATCTGCGATTTCTGACTGATATTATAAGGGTGCAATTCCTGATATTTACGAATGACCTTTGCCGCCCTGCTGGATGGGACATCCGGATTATCTGTCATGGTCTTTGCAATTCGGAAACAGGTATTATAGGTCATATAATTCTGAAGAACATCAAGAATAAATTTCTCCTCAATCGCCTGCCGCATGCTGTATACATGGAATGGATGAAAAGAGCCGTCCTCCTGTTCCTGTCCAAACATTTCCAGCGTGGTTGCCTTTGGCGTTGCTGTAAAGGCAAAAAAGGATAAATTCTTATGTTTGCCCTGCGCAATCATTTCTTTTACAAGCCTGTCCTCCGGGTCAACTTCTTCCTCCGCCAAGCCTTCTCGCTCCGCATACTCACGCAAAGCTTCTTCCGTATCGGCCAATGCAGTCTTTAATTTGAGCGCTGAACTGCCTGTCTGAGAAGAATGTGCCTCATCTACAATCACCGCAAAGCATCTGCCATTTGCCTTATCGACTTCCGTATAAATCACTGGAAACTTTTGCAGAGTCGTAACAATAATGCGCACACCGTCATTGATTGCATTTTTCAAATCCTGAGAATTCTTATCTTCCCCTATGGTTTCTATGGCACCTAATTTATGGTCAAATCCTGAAATTGTTTCCTGAAGCTGTGCGTCTAATACAGTTCGGTCTGTCACGACAATCACACTGGAGAATATCGGCTTGTTACTTCCATCAAAAAGCGATGCCAGGCGGTATGCTGCCCAAGCAATCGAGTTGGATTTGCCGGAACCAGCACTATGCTGAATCAGGTAGTTCTTACCCGCTCCATTTTCCCGCACATCTGTAATCAACTTCCGAACGACATCCAACTGATGATAACGTGGAAATATTAATGTTTTCTTTTTCTGCAAATTGATAAACTTCTGGATAATATCCAACATACTGTCTTTCTGGAATACATTTTCCCATAGATATGCCGTAGGATATCCGTTCGGGTTGGGTGGATTCCCCGCACCGCCATCAGAACCAGCCCCATTAGAACCTTGGTTAAAAGGTAGGAAATAGGTGTCTTTTCCTGCCAGTTTCGTTGTCATCCAGACTTCCGTATGATCTACACAGAAATACGCCAGAATCCTCTTATTGAACTGAAAACATATCTCTCTAGGGTCTCTGTCGTACATCCATTGAGTCTTGGCGTTATCTATATTCTGCCCTGTGTACTGGTTTTTTAGTTCAAAAGCAAACACCGGAATCCCATTTACGACAAGCACCATATCCACCGACTTTTTTGTATCCGCAGAATAATACCATTGTCGATAGCACTCTACTTCATTTTCCGCATACTGAATCCCTGCTGTATCATTCAATGCAGACTCCGGCTTAAAATAGCAGACTTTAAAGGTAGTACCTCTGTGTTTAAATCCATTTCGCAAAACATGCAGCACTCCATCCATATCACAGGCATTATTAAAAGCAACACAGAATTTGCGCACAGGGTCTATGTCATTCTGCCGTGCAAACGCCGCCCACTCCCTTGGCTGGGTACGTTTGATAAAAGAAATCAGTTTATCCGGATATAAGCCCGTCTTTGGATTGTATATTCCATCTCCCCGTGTATATCCGCCTTCGTCTGATATGAGAAAAGCCTCAATATCTGATTCAAACTGCTTTTCTGTGGTAACTGTTATGCTCATGTTTTCCTCCGCAAATCAACTTAAAAAATTGCTACATGTAGCGACTTTTACTCTTTTCGCTCTCGTGAATATTAACTACTCTATTATCTGGTTTAAATTTCTTCTTTCCATATCCGAAATATCCGTCAAAGCACATATATCTTCATAATGCCAATCATCACACTCATTAAAATATGTCTGCTCTTTTCGTTTCTTAAAAATGCGAAAAGGTCTACTGGCAGAATTATCATATATATGGCAAATATCGCAAACTTTGATCACATCCTTAACCAAAGCCAACGCCCTATCATATCGTGCAATTACCTTTTCTTCCGGCACATCATGCCCACCAGATTCTACTCTCGCTTTTACACGCCATACATTAATCATAGAATCCGCCGTCAGAATATAATAACAGCGTATAAAATATCCCTTTTCCCTTGCTCGTTTTAATAGCTTCAAGTTCCGTTCTGTTGACAACACTGTTTCAAAACAAAATTCCTGCATCTGTTCCAAGTGCTCTTCCCGCTGCTTTTCTGCTAATTGTGCTGCCTCCAAATCAGAACATTTCAAATATTTTTTTATTTCATCCGCATTAATATAATCCATTGGTGGTTTTAACAATTGTGTAAATGTACTTTTTCCGGAGCCGTTTGGACCAGCAAAGGCAACAATTTCAGGCTTTTTTTGAAATTCGTTCACTATAACGCTCCTTTCTCATTCTTCTTCCCACTTCTTTTCGTGTTCCATCATCATTTTCCTGATATATAATCTGACTTTCTCTGTCATATATAACCACCGGAACCCCTAACGCCCTGTTTTTCTCTAGTTCAATCCTTACTGCCTCATTCGCACGCTTAATAACTGCTTCATCTGAAATATAGTCTTCTCGCTTCATAGACTGCTCCCTTCTTTTCATCAAATTAAAAAATAATGTATATATTTATCTTCATTAATAATCTATGCATTTTTTAGTTCTTTTTCAATTTTAGCACAATTCGTTCACAGACTGTAGACAAATTTGACTATATAGTCTCACAAGGCACCCCTCGTCACATATTTGTTAATGAGAAATTTTCATAGTTTTTTAGCTTGAAGGATTATTGCGTATTTTTGATAAATGAATCTCCCGTTGCATCCATTTTTCTAAATATAGATATTTCTCCCGAACAGAACTATCTGTTGTACTATCCAACATTAGCTTAATTCTATTTTCAACATTCTCACGAATTTCCTGATTACTACCCCAAAGTACCCTCATACAATTTACTGTATAAAACGCATCATCATCCCGAAAAACAATTGATTCTAATATAGTAGCATAGTCAATATTATCTTTTCTGTTTTTCTCATCTAAAAACTTTAGTGTATCTTTCGTCAATATTATTCTAGGATATTTTGCGTTGTTTTCTTCCATCAAATAGGCTTGCGTTAACCCTGGTCCAAAAATTATATCTTCTTCCGCATATAAATGTCCCCGAACAATAGCGCCTCGTATAAAAATCGGTATTTTATTTTTATATAGTTCATATTGAAAGTTTATACAGGACATTATTATACATAATAATGCGTTAGTTACATTGACATCAATATAGAAACAAATACTATCAGACATCACTTTCGCTTTTAATTTATTTATTGTATCTTTTAATATAAAAATTTCATTGCCTAAATATGCCCCTCTAAGCGGTCTCCTCTTTAAATGCTTTGTAAAAATCTCAGCTATTTCATCACATGAACTATCTTCAATAAGTTTTTTAAACCCTAACATATCTAAAAAAGCTACATAACATTCTGTATATTTTGTTTTCTCCATAAGATACTCCTTTGTATATAAGTAATCTTGTTACATCCTCTATATACGACTACCTCTATACCTTTCAATTTTTTCTTTCTTGCACTAATTTCTCAAACAGTGTTTGTGAAAACTTATACTTCATGTCTGATATTCCTCTGGCACTTCCTTTTTCCCTGTCACATATTCGTATATTAGAGATTTTTTGTAATTCTCTATCTCGGAGAGATATTGCTCTTTCTTGGCAATAAGTTCATCTATTGCTGAACATTTTTTCTTAAGATAACTCACTATTTCCCTCTGTTCCTCAACTGGCGGAACCGGTATTATAATACCTTTTAGGTCTTCCTTCGACACTTTTAACCTACAAGTGTTCACCCGGTCATCTCCCCGAACAATCGCATATATACCCTTTCCCAAACTATATAGCACCCTCAACATAGTCTTGCTTCTAAATATATACTCACAATATTTCGCTGTCACATGATCTTCTAATTCATCATAAAAGGTGTAGTATACCGGACTTACGCAACCAAAATAATCAGATACCCCTGTTGCGCCTACAATCATATTCATGCTATTCATCACCAAGTCGCCCTCATGGGCTAATTTATACTGTTCAAAATCATCTTTAAATCTATCTAAATTTGTGGTCTTCTCTGCATAAAGAGTCACCCCCAAATCAATGGACAAAGATAAACGCTCTTCTGATTTTATGGGGCTGTTTTTTTCTTGGCGCTCCCTAAGTACATGACGAAATGGAACAAGTTCCCATCCGATAGGTATGCTCCCAATCCACTCTACACCACTATCCTTCATTTCTCTGTTACCTTTTATACCTTTGGTAACAGCCTGTGTGATAACCGCTTGCTTTAACTTTCTGTACTCCTCTATACTTGCGCGGATTTTAGTCAATATATTATCAATTACTTTACATTTATTATCAAGGAATCGAGAAATAATACTTTGTTCAATTATTGACGGTATAGGCACATGCATATTTTTAATAAAATCAGCATTGGCTCTTGGCATTTTTGTTCCATAAGTAGAACGATTAACTGCATCAACAAAGGTTGGTGAAATTAAAAGATACCAAAAAAATCTAATATCACTCATTTTATCAAGACTTATTACACAAAATTCACTTGAACAGCATCCCATATTGGTACATTGATATACCTTTGCTAAATATGGTCTTAATTTTCCCCATAAAATATTATTTTTTTGAAAAATAAGTGATTGACTCTTATCATATTCCGAATCTGTTTCTACGTAAATCCCACTCCAACTTTCAACATTTTCTAGCCCAATATAAATCAAATCACCATAAACCTTATCATATTTCTCTTGTTGAAACAGTGATAAATATTTGAGTTTTTTTATTTCCCAATCTTTCGGTACCTCCCCAATCCACTCAATCCCGCTATCCTTCATCTCCCTAGCCATATCTATTTCTCCTCCGCAAACAACTTCTCTAAAGAAGCAGAAATATCAGCCTCCAACACATGAATCCGCGCCACAATATCCTCCACCTTTTCCGGTGCCTGATACTCATAGAAATATCTTGTCATAGGTATCTCATAACCTACCTTCGTCTTCTTCTTATCAATCCACGCATCTTCCGCATACGGCAGCACTTCTCTCTCAAAATATCTGTCAATATCCTGCACCAAAGGCACATTCTCCGTATCGCGCAGGCTTGCATCCGCAACAGGCTTTCCCTTTTTCAGAACAATTTCCCCGTTCTCATCCCGCTGTGGTCTTTCCACCACAATTTTGTTATATCCAAACTCTACTGTCTCAAATATTTTACTCTCGCAATAAATTCCACTCTTATCTCCATACACAGCACAGTTTTCAAAAGAACCGTATGCCTTCACAATCAGTTCCCGGCACTTATCGGTAATATCATTTCGTTTCGTTCCAATGCTCTTTCTCCTTGCCTCATAACAATGCGATGCATCTATAAGCTGCACCTTTCCTTCCCGATATGGCGGCTTATTCTTAGAACAAATCCAAATATAGGTACTGATACCCGTATTCATAAACATATCCGTAGAAAGCTGTACAATACAATCCAGCCAGTCATTTTCCAAAATATATCTTCTAATCTCTGAGGGACCGCTTCCTGCATCTCCTGAAAACAGCGGAGAACCATTTTGTATAATCGCCATTTTTCCATTCGGTGCAAGTTTTGATAATCCATTTAATACAAACAGTTGCTGTCCATCGCTGATTTTAGGAAGGCCGGGCACAAATCTGCCCTGTTCTCCTCTTGCAGCTTCTTCTTCCACTTTTTTCTGTTCGCGTTTCCAGTCAATCCCAAAAGGCGGATTAGAAATACAATAATCAAAAGTAAATCCTGCAAACTGGTCGTCTGACAAGGTATCTCCGAACCGCATATTATCCGGATCTCCTCCGCGAATCATCATATCTGCTTTTGCTATCGCATAAGTGGACGGATTAAACTCCTGCCCAAAACAGGTAACCTCTATATCATTGTTCAAATCATGAATTCTCTCTTCCATACAGGAAAGCATCTGTGATGTTCCCATCGTCATATCATAAACTGTCATTCCACCTGCGTCTAAATCGGCATCCGCAAGCAACAAATCTGTCATAAGGTAAATAATATCCCTGCTGGTAAAATGCGCTCCCGCTTCCTCCCCAAAGGATTCTGAAAAGCGGCGCACTAAATCTTCAAAAATATAACCGCAATCCACAGCGCTGATTTTATCCGCGCCCAAATATCCTTTTTCAGAATTGAACTCTTTAATAATAAGATACAGTGTATTGCTCTCCACCATTCTTTTGATAATATTGTCAAAATCGAACTTAGAAAGAACATCCTGCGCATTTGCAGAGAAGCCGGCTAAATAATCCCTAAAATTCATCTCTATATTATCCGGATCAGCCAAAAGCGTTTCAAATGTAAATTTGCTTGTATTATAAAACTGATAGCCGGATGCCCTTGTCAGAAAACCATCAATGACTGCCAAATGCTTCACTTTTTCATACTGTGCAAGCACGTTATCATGAGTAGGCAATAAACAATCATGAAATCTCTTAACCACCGTCATCGGTAGAATAACAAGTCCATATTCATGCGGCTTAAACGGTCCACGAAGCATGTCCGCCACATTCCAAATGACAGTCGCTTTTTCCGCTATATTGATTCCTACATCACTGATTTTATTATTGCTCATCTATATCAGTTTCCTCCTGCGTTCTTTTATAATTTACCAAGTCCGTAAAATCACAATCTAACTCTTTCACAAATACGTTCCAAAACAAATAAATTCACCGACTCTCCATTTGTAATTTTTCCATAATATAATTTCTATCTCTTTCTACAAATCAGTGTTTTTAATTAATTTAAATCATAACATTATTTTATCGAATTTACAATTTGAAACATATCAAAAGGCTCCCAAGAAAACTCTTGGAAGCCATATTCTCCAGTATCGCAATTTCATACTATCCTTGCCAGGACAAATTCTGCAAATCTCGGGAGTGCAAAGGATACCTCTTCATATGTTCCGGTATCCAAAATTCCCTTTCTTTTCAAGCGGTCCCTGTATACAGAGAAAACACTCTCTATACTTTCCAGTCGTTATATAACTTTTTGTTTATTATATAAGTTTATATAACTTTATATAACTTTCTGTCAACCATCCGTCCTATATCAAATCATACTTCAACCGGATATAATCCGCCGTGGCCGCAATATACTCACTGTTGGTCGGCCTGCTGTATTCTATGCTGTTGCAATACCCGAAAAGCTCCTCAAACAGCTCACTGTTGCCCCTCTCCCAGGATACTTCGATTGCATTGCGGATGGCTCTCTCAATCTTCTGGTCCGTAGTCTGGTACATCTTCGCCAGATCCGGATACAGAAGCTTCGTCACACTGCCCACCAGCTCCATATTTCCCACACACATTTCCACCGCGCTGCGTAAGAACTGATATCCCCGCAGATGTGCCGGGATACCCAGCTCCAACATAAAATCAGAAACAATCTGCTCGAGCTCCTGCTCGCTTATCATATTTTGTTGTAACATTCCCCTTTTACTCCTCTTTCTATTGTATTGTTGATGTAGTTCCATCTATATAACAGAAATAATACCAAAGAAGAGTACAAATGTAAATTGTAATTTATCGCCCAAATATATTATTGCTCTACAATCTCGCATCTTTTACGTTTGCTTTAAACCAGTCATAGGCAAGCTGTACACCCTCTTCCAGCTCTACCTTATGCGTCCAGCCCAGGGCATGAAGCTTCGTCACATCCGTAAGCTTACGCGGTGTACCGTCCGGCATATCTTTATTCCAGACAACTTCACCCGTAAAACCTACCACCTTCTGTACCGTCTCTGCCAGTTCTTTGATGGTCACTTCCTTGCCGGTACCGATATTGACATGCTGTTCACCGCTGTAATTCTCCAGAAGGAACACGCAGGCATCCGCCATATCATCCACATACAAAAACTCTCTGTACGGTGTGCCGCTGCCCCACAATTCCACGGAAGACTTCCCATTTACCTTCGCCTCATGGAATTTACGGATCATGGCCGGCATCACATGAGATCCTTCCAGATTATAATTATCCTCAGGGCCATAAAGATTTGTGGGCATACAGCTGATAAAATCATCCCCATACTGCCTCTTATAGAATTTACACATCTCAAGCCCCGCAATCTTGGCAATGGCATAAGCCTCATTGGTCTCCTCCAGCGGCCCGGTCAAAAGCGCATCCTCCGGAATCGGCTGAGGCGCCATACGGGGATAGATACAGGTGCTTCCCAGGAATAAGAGTTTCTGAACCTTACATTCATGACAGCACTGAATCACATTACACTGAATCTGCATATTCTCATAGGCAAAATCCGCAGGCGTTGTATTGTTGGCATTGATACCTCCCACCTTAGCCGCCGCCAGCACTACCACATCCGGTTTCTCCTGCTCAAAGAAGTCCCTGACTGCCTGCTGATTGGTCAGATCCAGTTCTTTATGGGTCCTGCCGATAATATTCTCATATCCCTTTGCCTTCAGGCTGCGCACAATGGCGCTGCCCACCAGTCCCCTGTGTCCTGCCACATAGATTTTGTCTGTCTTGTTCATACTGACTCTCCTTTTCATTGCCCTGACAATACTCTATAAAATGCTGTATATTTTTCATTAATAATCTATCACACAACAGGGATTTTTACAAGGAATCCTCTCCTTTTTCCCACAGATGGCACCCCGATATACGATACTTCTCAATTTTATCTTTCAATTCCTTTGTTCTTTTCTTATTCACATCCTGCTTTTCATAAATATCATCTAACAAAAGACTGATATTCTTCTGCATCAGCATGTTGGTGTGCACCATATTCTGCATAATGTCAATCGCATTTCTGGGATTGTTCCTGATAAAATCTTCCAGTGTATCCTTGGTAATGCGCATCAATAATACCTCGTCGAAGGCAACCACTGTATAGATACTCGGCTCGTCGGAGAGCACATGAACTTCCCCGAAACATTTCCCTTTGGAATAAATCCCGATCAGGTGCTCCTCTTTTTCCCCATGTCGAATATAAATCGCCACAGATCCATAGACGATCTTATACATTTCCTGATAGGCTTCCCCTTCCCTGATAATGACTTCATCCGCGCTAAACTTCTGCATTTTTGCGTTTTCCATTTATGTTCTGCCTCCATCCAAACTGTAAAATCCATCCCTAATTCCTTCTCCCAGAAACCCGATTTCCGGCACCGACGGTGATGACGGGAAACTCTCATATCCCACCTGGTCGCCTTCTACCGGCAGATAGAAGGTAACGCCGTCTATCTCATAAGAATAGGTCTCATAGTTCTCATAATCTTTCTGAACCAACCAATAGTCGTTGGTATAATCTCTCACGATCTCCCGGCCGAGGGCCAGCCCTTTATATAACAGAAATAATACCGAAAATACAACTGCCAGCCGCCGGACAGTTTTGTCCAGCCACCGCTGCCCACAGCCAAATATCATATTGTAAATCCCGCCAAACACCACCGCCGGCACCAGATACACATAGACACAGCCGTAACGAATCAATGGAGAAGTACACAGCCAGAACAGGAATGAAGCCGCCACCGTAATCTGTACAAGCAGAATATCCCGCTGTCTGCGCCACCATTTAATTACCATACCTGCCCCATACACAAGCAGCACACATACAGATACCCCCGCCAGAAGCACAAACGCCTTATCACTGCCGGCCAGGGACGAAAACCATCCCGGAAGCCATTCTTTCACGGAGATATCATACCGTGACACATCCGTATAGCCTCTGCCCCACACCTGTATTTCCCTGGCATCATAATCCGCTATGCCCTTCGGTATTTTCCAGACCACCGGGAAAAAGTCAAACTGTGTGAAGGGATAGACGAGCCACCCGGATATCACCACATTTCTGATAAAATACGGCAATACCGTTACAAATCCCAAGCCCACATAAGTCAGAATCTCCCGCCATTTACTATTCCGTATCAAATGGTATGCCGGCCACAGGGTAAGCAGAAGAATCAACGCCGCCGAAAGCTTCACCGTCATCAGAAACACACCCAGCACACATAACAAAGCATAGGGCAGAACCGTCTTTTCCCCATGCTCCAACAAGTCAAGCCAGCGGATAATGATATAAAAAGCAATCAGCACCATGAAGTAATCCGAAGCCGGTGAGATCATCTCATCAAAGATATTCACCAGATAATAGATTCCCATAGCCCTGGCGAAATCACTGACCCGAAGTTCCCAGGCCCTCATATGATTCACAATCTCCAGACAGACCGCTGCCAGAATACAGGCCAGGAACCCGGCACAGCAATGGAAGGACCTGCCGCCCAGAAAAGCCATACTGTACAGAGCAGACAATGCAAAAGAAGAACTATTATAAGCCAGCCTGCAATGCAGATTGCCCAGACCCCTTACTACCCCGTACTCTTCTATCCAGCGGATACTCTGAGCATGATACAACCCCGTATCATAATGAATCATCCCCCGGGAAGTGCCATAAGCAAACAGGAGAACTAAAATGACAAACAAAGAAAATCTAAGAGCGCCATAGTGTGAGTTGCCATGCAAAAGCTCCTGGACAGCCTGCCTGAATCCGGCCCTGTCAGACCACCAGATCAGAATACAGACCACGCACATTATCACATTCGCTGCAAGACCCACACCCGCAAACAGACTGAAAAACTGCGCATAGACCGTAACGCACACCATTCCGCACAGCAGACAGGCATCCCAATGCCGGACATGATAAGGAATGTGCCACGTGATCACACGCAGCACACCATAGCCAATCGTAAATGTTGTTATAAACATATAGAGCCATATCAATATCACTGATGTCATAGATATCCCGGCCTTCTCCTACTTACTTTTTGGCGCTGTTTTTCTTCTTATAATCAGCGCAGCTGATACCCGCGATTTCCTGCATATCGGCATCCATCATCATCGCTACCAGTCCTTTAAAGTCCACATCCCGCTTCCAGCCAAGTTCTTTCTCCGCTTTCTCGCAGTTGCCCCACAGAAATTCCACTTCTGCCGGACGATAGAACTCCGGGTTCACATCCACAAGAAGCCTGCCGCTTGCCGCGTCATATCCTTTCTCATTCACACCGGCGCCTTCCCAGCGGATCTTAATTCCCAGTTCTCCAAAGGCAGCCTCCACAAACTCCCTGACTGTGTGTGTCTCATTGGTGGCAAGCACATAATCATCCGCCTTATCCTGCTGTAACATAAGCCACATGCCTTTGATATAATCCCCGGCAAATCCCCAGTCACGCTTGGCGTTCATATTGCCAAGAGACAGTTTCTCCTGCTTGCCGGCTACAATATTGGCAATGGCCAGTGTAATCTTCCTGGTCACAAAATTCTCTCCCCTTCTAGGGGATTCATGGTTGAACAGGATGCCGTTGCAGGCATACATATTATAGGACTCCCGGTAATTGACCGTAATCCAGTAGGAGTATAATTTGGCAGCACCATAGGGGCTCTTAGGATAAAAAGGCGTCTTCTCACTTTGGGGCGCCGTCTCCGGAATACCGCCGAACAGTTCCGATGTGGAAGCCTGATAAAATCTGCATGTTCCGCCGTTTACACGGATGGCCTCCAAAAGCTTCAAGGTACTTACACCTGTTGCTTCCGCCGTATACTCGGGCACCTCGAAAGATACCCCCACATGGGACTGGGCCGCCAGATTATATACTTCCGTCGGACGGATTTCCGCAATCAGACGCATCAGATTGCTGGAATCTGTCATATCTGCATAGTGCAGGAAGAATTTAACCTTATGATAATCAGAACGGATCAGATGATCGATTCTGGCCGTATTTGTGATGCTGTGTCTGCGGATCAATCCGTGGACCTCATAGCCCTTCTCCAACAAAAACTCTGCCAGATAAGAACCGTCCTGGCCCGTAATTCCCGTAATTAATGCTGTTTTATTCATATACTTTCCTTTCTGTTTCCATAGCCTGCGTCTTCACCTTGTACAGTTTCTCATAAAATACAGCGGCTGTAAAGATATAAAAACTCCCCTGACGTCATTGGCCATCATTTTAAGTACTCGGCAATGGCGTCATGCCAGTCCGCAAACATAAAATCCGAAGTCATTTTAAACATATAATTCTCCAGAATCGAATACGCCGGACGCTTCACAGCCGCACCGTACTCCTCGGAAGTAATACCCTCCACCACTGTCTTTTTGCCTGCCAGCCTGAAGATTTCCTCCGTAAACTGTGCCCAGCTGCAATCGCCCTCGCAGGTGGCATGAAACAGTCCGTAATTTTCCGTGGGAAGCAGATACGCAATGGCCTTTGCCAGTTCCTTCGCACTGGTAGGTGAACCCACCTGATCGTGCACCACCCGTACTTTATCGTTGGTCTCACTCAAGCGCAGCATGGTCTTCACAAAGTTCTTGCCGTCTCCGTACAGCCACGCCGTGCGCAGGATAAAGTGCCTGTCAGAAAATTCCCGCACAAATTCTTCTCCCGCAAGCTTTGTTCTGCCGTAAGCACCCTGGGGGCCTACCGGATCTGTCTCCCGATAGGGTCTTGTCCCGTTGCCTTTAAACACATAGTCCGTGGAAATGTGCATCAGCTTTGCTCCCGTCTCGTTTGCCGCAATACTTAAGTTGCGTGCCCCGATGGCATTGATCCGATAGGCAAGATCCTCTTCCTTTTCACAGGCTTCCACCGCCGTATAAGCCGCACAGTTGATAATCGCATAAGGATTGATATCCCGTGCAAACTTCATCACCTCATCTATTTTCGTGATATCCAGTTCTCCTACATCCGTATTGATCAGTTCATATTCCGCACTGCCTGCATACTGTTCATTGACAGCTCGTCCCAACTGTCCGTTACAACCCGTCACGATCACTTTCTTCATAATCTGTTTCATCCTTTCGCGGTTGATTCTCATATTGCTATTATCATACAACCATCTGCTGAATTATGCAATTATTCCCAGAAAATCTATGGCAGAACTTTATATCGTTGAATGTTGCCTCATATATTTAAAAGGACTGTCAAACTGACAATCCTTTCAGAAAATACAGGAAACTTGAAATCTACTGTCATGTCAGCACTCTCCAGGTCTGTTACGCACCGTCATGTCAACATGATCCTCCCCGTATGTACCAGATTCATCCTGTCCTTATGGTACAGGAAATACAGCGTCAATAAATTTTCTCCGATATACCCGATATATCTGTCCGCACGCTCACTCCCCTTTGGTATGGACAGTTCCTCCACCCGTTCCAGTATTGGAAAAAGCCATTCACAATACTCCTGCAATACCGCTGCTTTTGCAATTATAATATTATAATTATACATATATTGCTGTGAAAAAATCTTATCATAAGCTGCGTAATACTCCGGCTCGATTTCTTCAAGCGACCGCAGCATAGCTTCCCAGTCTGATTCTTTGATATATCTTGCATGGTGCTCCTTAATATTCGGCTCATGTATTGTTGGAAAAGGCAATATTGCATCAATATCCCTGGCAGCCAGATGACACAGGTCTTCATTACGTAAATCAAGATATCTGCGGTAATGGAATAAGCCATAATATTTTCCGGACTTATCCCTTTCTCCTGCCAGACGGTTTTTCCATATCCAATAGAGTACTGTCAGTTCACAGTAATTTACATTCTTAACAGAAATATTGTCCCCAACATTATCCTGTATATCAGCCACCTTTAGGGGGGCGAGGGAAGCGCCCGCCTGTACGGGAATCAACCGTGCAGGATGACTATATACAGAACTTAATGGTTTATCTTTATGAAACTTCGCAACATAAACTTCCAGATCAGGCACTGCTTTCCTCCTTACAGATTGTGTATTGACTGAAAGACTCCCATAAGAGAATAATATTTCTCCATTAAATCAGATTCTTTTCGGGAATCCACACAAATATGATTATGGAACCCATGTTCCTCCAGCAATTTAACCACTTCTTCCTGTATATCCTGTGGGATTGCAATGAGAACACAGACATCTTTCTGGGTAAAACTTTCAAGTTCATATACCGGAAGCCCTAATAAAGTATCAGGATTATCCTCTTTGCTGCTAACCAGAAATCCAATGATTTCAAAATCATTCTTATACAATTGCTGTACGGCATGACATACTCCCATGGCGATACTCTTTGCCCCGAAAATAGCCACTTTCCACATAACGGATTTCCCCCTGTCGTTTTATCTGTTGCCGGCCTCTACTGATATCCATTGCCAATCCAATTAACAGCCTGCTCATAATCATTCACCGTATCAATTTCTCTTGTTCGGATCTTCATAAATTCCATTGGCAGATATGGTTCTTCTGTTTCCAGATGCTCCAGATGTCTTATAATTAATGGTTTTCCCGCAACATCTATCAATGCCTTTGTTGTACCAAGACCGAGACGGTTTCCCATACCGGCACATGAAATAATAACCGTTCTTGAAAATTCCATTCCCATTTTCCCTCTTTTTTATCTATCCTCTGTTTCATGCAGCATCCTGGCCAGTCAAAGAAGTTTCTCCAGAAAATACACCAGCTTGTCCTCGTTGTAAATCGGATGCGTAGCGCACTCCAAAACAGCCGGTGCTATCTCCTTCACTCCGCCATATCCAATCCCCACTTCCGCCGCTTCAATCATCTCCGCGTCATTGTTACCATCCCCTACCGCTACAAAAGGCATGACCATCTGACTGATAACCGCATGCTTATCCATCACACTGAATACTTCTTCTATATATCCATCCCTGATAATCGCCTTTGAGCAGAAAATGTTCCCTCCAATACCCATCCGGGACAACAGCCCTGCAATCCACACATCCAGATTTCCGGTAACCACATAACATCTGTCTTTATAGGCCTTGATAAATCTGAGCAGTTCTTCGTTCAGTGCTATGTCCCTGACAATATCATTTACTGTACTGACCGGTATTCTTTTGAACAGATCCACTTTATTCAAGAAACTTTTCTTATGATTGTCAAATCCAGATCAAATAAAAATACATATCTGCTCATCTTTCTTTTCCCCATTATTTGCTTTGTCTGTCCTCTATTGCAATCGGTTCTCTGATGCAGATTGTCACATTTTTACCGGCAATACTGCCTACCTGCTTAAATAAATCTGCCACTTCATTGTCATTTAAATATATCAGAATACCCATCATCAGAATTTTATTAATTCCCTGAATATGATGTGATGCCAAAATATCACTTATGTCACTGGCAGCACCCTGATAAAAAGAGAAATTTTCTTTCGTATTCCTGCTCTTTGCTATTTCTATCAATTCTTTGCTGAAATCTACTCCAATATATCCACTGATATCCTGTGTAATTGCATCAGCCCATCTCCCTATTCCACATGCAATATCAAGGACTCTGGACCGTTCATCCAGTCTCAGTTTTTTGGCACGTTCTCCAAAAAATCTGCTTGTTTCTTCGTAATCAATGTTTATCTTCTCTCTGCTTAATCTCATAAGCTGTCTCCTATGGCTCTATTCATTTATTGCGGTTCCAAAGTGTCTTGGAATCCCCACATCTTCCGGGAATTTCCAGATATCCTCAAATTCATACAATGCAAATTCCTCTGGCTGATTCGGAACCCAAAATTTCTCCCCCTCCCACTTCACCTTTTTAAGTGGAAAAAGTACCTCCTCAGGAATATATCCTTTATGATATTTATGATCCATCTCCGTATTATCCACTCCAAAATAAATCCGACTGCTCTGAGGGACAGTGTACTGCCTGTTCTTTGTAACCGCCCTCTCAAAAACTCGTATTTTGTCTTTCAAAGATACGGCACTCATCAGCTTCTCCCGTACTCTCCTGGAACAGTCTAACAGTGCCTCAAACGGATAGTCCTCTGCATAATAATCCAAAACAAAGAAATCCATTCCTATCCCTTTTACTCCATTCTGACAACGCCAGACAGAGAAATGGTCTGCCATATCTTCCCAGCACCATTCTTTTTCATTCAGGTTCGTCCGACAATATTCTTTAAATTGTTCATATTCGCTTCTAATCAGGCTAAAATCAATATCATCATCCCACGGTACAAATCCACCGTGCCTTACATAACCGATCAAATTACCGCCGCACAAGAATGGATGTATCTCCAAGGGCTCTATCAGGGTCAAAAATTCGGCTGACGTCCTCACACAATCTAACTGTCTTTCCCGAAGCCACCCCGTTGCCGGTTTCAGACTGCGTATATCTGCGTGCTGTTTCAAAAAAGACACCTGCATTTCCAGCGTTTTGATTCTGGCAAACCACATCTTTTTCCTCATGCTGTTTCTGTTTTCAGGATCATTCACATAGTTAAGGAACTCTTCTCCGCCAGAAAATGAATCTTTACATAATTCATAAGCGACATAATCATATATGCCATTCTCCTCACACTGCCTGGCCATATCATAAATATCTTTCCTGTTTTTGACACAGAGGATAATGACACTTTTCCGCCAGCTTTTCATCTCCATGAAAGACAGTACGGGTTTGCCAAACTTTTTGCTTTGTACCACATCCGGGTTATTATCGCAGAAACATTTTACATTTTCTTCTCCCAGAAAACATAGTGCCTCATATCCGCTCACTCCACAGCCAAATAAAATGATATCCATCCTGTCAGTCTCCTATTGGAAGTTTATATTGATTCAATATTTTCCGATCAACCACATCAATCTTATCCGCTGCAATTCCATCCCGTATATAATTCTCTTTGATCTTCTGTGCCAAAGCGGTATTTAATATGGCAATCACCATCACATCAAAATCTGTGGCTGTCACATTCTCGCCAGATTTCACATCAAGTCCCTGCCCCGCATATTCCTCATAGCGTTTATCAAACCAGCCGACAACCACCACATCCTCCCGCTGACGGCAATACTGTTCTATCACCTGCCCAAACATTCCTGCTCCATAAATGACTATCTTCATGCCGGCTTTTACCTTCTCAAAGGGATATAACAATAAATCTGATTTGATCCGGTCGTACCTCTTTAAAAGAAATGTATGCCACATATAATATTCCAATTGTTTATGCAACACATTTCTTTGTATATGGGATTCAAAATTTTCTTTCAACGTCTGAAAGAGGTGCCTGATACTTTCGTCACTCACCAAGCCGTTTCTTACGATAGAGTCCTGCCGCACACGATAATGATACAAATGCAGGTTTGTCACGCAGACCGACCCAGCCGCTAAGATACACGGATAAACGCACGCAGTATCCTCTCCATAACTGATCGCATCAGAAACCTTCATCTGATATTTTTCCAACAGACTTCTTTTAAAAAATTTGTTCCATATGTATGTCGAAATTCCCGGTTCAAAAAAATTCCCATTCATAAGCATCCTGGCATATATTTCTTCCAATTGCTTCTTTGTCTGATATAAACCCTCCATCACAGTATTTTCTTTGGTTCCCCGATAACCATTGCACTCCTCATATCCTGCAAAGGCAATCATATCGGCATTTGTGGCAGACTCCATATCCATAAGTCTTTGAATCATATCAAGTTCTACCCAATCATCACTGTCGACACAAGATACATATTCTCCATGTGCAATAGCAAGTCCTGCTTTTCTTGCGCTTACCAGACCCCCGTTTTTTTTATGTATGACTGTAATCCTCGCATCCTCTTGTGCATATCTATCACAAATACTCCCGCTTTCGTCCGTTGATCCATCATCTACCAATATAATTTCCAACGCTTCATACGTCTGATTACATATACTTTCTATACATTGAGGCAAATATTTTGCGACGTTATAAACCGGAACGGTTACGCTGACTAAAACCTGTGCATTTTCTTTACCTGAATTCATTGTGCTGTTTTCTCCATTTCAGCAAGAAGTTCTGAGAAACTCCAAACAGGAAATCTGCATTTTTCACCCAATATTTTCTTGATTTCTCCTTCTCCCTGCACCAAAGCCACGATCACTAAATCCACATCTTCCAGAGCCTGGTCAGGCGAACAGGTCTTTATTTCTTCCTCCAGAAAATCACTGTTTCTGTCAATCACATATTTAACCCTGACCATGGAAGCATCCATGTCTGCGATTATGCGCCTTGCTAACAAATTCATCCCATATACTGCAATTTGACTTATCTTCTTCTTCTTCAAATAATTTGAAAGTTCAATTCCCTGCTGCTTTAATTCCATCCATTTATCCATTAAATAGAACATCTTATGGTATCTGTCCAACATACGAAGCCGTATATTCATCGTATTTTGAAGCATTTCCTCTTCCAAACGCCTCAATTCTTGCGGCTCATATACACGGTTTTTCTTTAATATATCCACCATTTCTCTCTCAGAAGCAGCCATGGCGACAGAATTTCCAGACGTATTCTGATGATTGACTATATGCTCAAACAGAACATCATTATTGAAAGCAAAAGCGTTTTCCTTTGTTAACATACACAGCCAAAGCAAATAATCATCTGCCCCATTATTCCTCATAATCTCTGTTTTCCACACAGTTGGAATCGCTTTCTTTCGTATGAGAACCTGTCCTGGTGAGATAATCGCAGTACCTACCGTCAGCATATACTCTCTGGAGATCGATTTCTCAAAGTCGAAATCATAGTTATAACAGGTTTTCTTTTCATTGATAAGTCTGCATACGACGGCATCATATTCTCCTATATTCCGCAGTTGACTTACAAAATAATCAGAACAGATACAATCATCCTGATCCAAAAAGAGAACATATTCCCCATGGCACTTACTCAAACCATACACTCTGGCTCCGTGAATACCTCTGTTTTTCTCTGTGTTATATGTATAAACAGAAAACGCAGCCGAATTTTGTTCTTCGATCATTTCATCCGGCGCATCATTGATCAACAACAACTCTATGCAGTACCCGCTTCCCTTTAATGCTGACTGGCATGCCTCCAGCTGCCTGATAATTTCAGACAAATATTGTTTACCATGATAAATTGGTACGATTACACTGATTCGATTCTCATCCATACAAAATCGCTTTCACCTTACATCCCTATATTTATTACGCAAGCGGATACAACACATAATTGGTAATATTGTGCTTATTCAGGATTTCTCTTATCTCCATAGAAACCTTATAATACGCAGTAATCAGACAATTATAGTTATCACTGATCTGTATAAGCTCATCCAGGGAAATGACCCGCTTTCCTTTATATTCTTTTCCAATTTTTTCTTTGGAATTATCGGCAAAACAAAACACCCTGTCCTCCCCGAGAATATCTATCACATACTCTCCCATTTCCGCCGCTCCAAAAAGAATGATCGGTTTATCCTCCTTAAACTGCCTGCAGGCTTCTCCCACAGCCTGCTCCAAAGTCTTATAGGTATCTTCCTGTCCATGTCTTAGAGTTATCCTCCTCTCATACTTGAAAGGCTCTTCCATCTCACGATCACTATACGGCTTTTTCTGTGCAACCAGATACGCATCGTTGTCTTCCGATATCCAGTCATCCGTCCCCTGAATCTGAGGAACGCCCGCCACAGATACATGCAATGGTTTCAGATCAGCCCACTTTGCCAATGCAGCCAATCCATCAGAAAAATATCGATAACAATCAGTCGGATATCTATGCTCCGGCGCCCCGTTCGGCGCCGTAATAATGCAAAGCCCGGAAGGTTTCATGACCCTTGCAATTTCCCTGATCGTCAGCCACGGATATTCTATATGTTCAAAGGCCTGTCCTGATATTACCAAATCAAACTGATCATCCTCGATTTCTTTCCAATGATAAATATCCTCCGGCACAATATCCACATTAGGTCCTGCGCACATATCCAAACCCGTATACACATACTTTGGCTGCGCAAAAATACTTTTGTAGGAACCGTTCACATCAAAACTTCCCACATCAAGAATCTTTATTATGCCCTTTTCTCCTGTAAAATAGGATTTGTAATAATCAACCAGATAATTCATTCTCAAATAAGAGGCCTTATGCATTGCTGTTTCTCCTTGTCCTGTTTTTCATTCATCTATTACCGCCAGAATCTGACTCTGGTAAATCGCAAGTTCCGCTGCTTCCATATTGTCCGCCACAATTTCCCCGTTTCGCACTTCCTGTACATATTTATACGGAATATTACATCTTTCACGGACTCCTCTTAAAAACCATTCATATTCTATATCCAGGTGTCCGATATCCACGGCCTGATACCCTGCTGAACATAAATCATACGTCAGGATCTTCGCTGTTGGCCCTAATGAAATCAGGATCAGCTTTTCTTTTTCCATCGTCAGAGCTGTGTCCAGAATATCCGCATATCTCCTAAAAGCATTTTCAGAAGGCGCTATGATACGACAGACAGACAGTGCATTATCAAACAGATTGTTTCCAACCCCCATGCGTGTCCTGCTTCCCTCTATGATCACAACGTCCCGGCCTTCCCAGATTCGTTTCAGACTTTCAAACCGTTCTCCAGCCTTTTCCTTATCTTTTAACATCACATAAGGTCTCGATAAAAGCGCATCATAATAAGTCCTGTCCAGTTCGAGCAGTTCCATATGCTCAGCTCTCACATCCGGTGTTAAATAATGCCTTACCGCTTCTGCCGCCGATTCGGTAAATCGTTCCAGAGAACCATAAATATCCGCTATTGCCACCAACAGATTATCCACGTTGGCATGTAATACCTCCTGTAATCTTCTGGCCAGTTCCCCGTCTGTTTCCTGATACTTTGCCCGCTGCTGCATTTTCATAAGAGAAAATTCCCCATCCCCGAACCGCACAAGAGATGCCCTTTCCGCGCATATTCTGTCAATTGCTTCGGGGGCCGGTAATATCGTTGGGAACACAAATTCCTCTTTTCTGATAGAATCTGCTATCTCATACCTTAGATTCTGCTGACGGTAAAAGGTGGTATTCCTGTAGGTATACATCAGTACTTCCAACTGCCAGGAATTTTTATCAAGTGCTGCCCAAAATATCGGGTTCAATGTGTCTTCCATGTCAAAAAACTTTATGATCCTTGATCCCTTAATCCCATTTTCTATGAGTTGCTGAAGGATATCCTGATATTGCATGACGGAGATAATAATATAATCATAATCATCCACAATTTCTCCCAGATGAAGTACCGGGAGTCCATCCACACCTTGAGAATAGCAATCCGCCGCATTATCAATGTAACCTGTCAGCTCCGTCTCGCCCTCCCGGATACACTGCCTGACAATGTCTTTTCCCTTTCCCACTCCGAAAATATATATTTTTTTCATGGTACTCATCCTCCAATCTGCTCCGCAGGTGGAATCAGATAATGCAGCGCTTCCGCTCCATTACAGCGTCTGCACATTTCCAGATATCCCTTATCCGAGTAACCATCGTTAAACTCCAACAAAATTTTCTTATAATTGTCTTTTGGCAATCTTTCCAGGTCCAGATAATCCCCGCCGCCTACTCCTAACCCCATATTGTCCGACACGCTTCTTGCCATGACGCAAAAATAATATTTGTTTCCCCTTACCTCATGACATTTTGTGCCGCAGGCATCGAAAACAGCTGTCAGTTCTTTCTCGGAGTCATTCCGTTCCACATAATCGAAACCATAATCAAACCAGTTAATCTCCGGCTTCCCAAGAGAATACTGTATATCCCATTCCTCTAATAATCCGGTCAGGGTGGAATACCGCTCCTTCAGTCTGGGGAGTGCAGCCGAATAGTTCGATATCCGAAACAGGACGTTGTATTTTCTGCACTGTTCCAACACCTCTTTGGAGGGAAGCAATGTGCCATTTGTCGTAATACTGAAAATAATCATCTTGTCCCGGTAACGGCTCCCAATATACGCTACCGCATCCGCCAACTGTTTATACAGCAGGGGTTCCCCGCCTATTAAAACAAATTCCTTGGTAATATCCATAACCCGGAAAAAAGAATCCGCGCTCTTTCTGACCACTTCAAATGGCAGATCTGAATCTATGTTGTCAGAATCCGGACAGGCATGCGCACATTTTTTACACCGCAATGTACACCTTTCCGTCAATGATATCTGTGAAATCTCTGTATAGGAGACATCATAATAATAGGTTGCCAGAACAGGAAATAATTTTCTTTGAAACTCCTGTCCGTTATAGTAATCTATCCCTTCATGCAACCCACTCTCTTCAAGCTGTCTGCTGATTGTGGGAATATTTTTCTCATCCGCAGCAATGACAACAATGCCACTGTCTTTTCTTTCCAGATATTCTGATAAAGAAATAACCGCCCAGTTATCCTTGCCTGCCTTCTGCTTATGTACATCATTGTCAATAAATCCGGCAAAACAGCCGAAATATTCCAGTTCTATTTTTAAGTCAGCTCCCAAGAGACCGGCCCCAAAAATATATATTTTCTTATGTATCTTAAATTTTTCTATCAGCTTATCCGCTTTTTGGTCCAGTTCATGACCTTTATTTGTCCATTTCATAATTTAACTCCAATATTCCAACCAGTCATGTCAGGAATGTCGTATCACCTGCTTTGCCGGCTTCCAGATTAACTTTTCTCTTTTTATCTGATATAAATCTGTTAATTCCGCTATAATCTCTTTGGCCGTATTTTCATTTTTTACTGCAACTATAATATAGTCATAAGAAAGCCCGCACAGTATCTCCGGCGTCTGTACTTCATAAAGACATTCTTCAAGCAGCGCATCCGCATCCTTATCGACCCAAGCCACCATATTCTGTTCCTTGTGCATTTCTTCGATTTCCCGGAAGAGCGCCTGACCACATGCCCCTGCTCCATATATCACATAAGCATCTGAAAACAGTTCTTCGGGATACTCAAATTCCCATTGGTCAAAAACGGCCATATTGATGTGATACAGGGTCTTTAAGTTGTGAAATTCCAAATCCAATACGTATTTTTTAAGCTGTTTCATCAAAACGGCGGACTGCTCTGACTGCGTAAATACTTTTTTAAGGCCTGTGTACAGAAGATATGTATTATATGGCAGCCTGCGGTCAGGAGTACTGCACATGGAACCTGATCTTATATTATAGTGGTAGTAAGCTTTCCGCTTTATGTATATTTGGGAGATACTCATACAGTAGCTGTATAATGTCAACGCATCTTCGCCATAAAATACTGCTTCATCAATTCCCTCATATACATCTGCCAGCTTATCTTTCCTAAACAATTTATTTACCAATGTAGGATATAATCCATAGTCGCAATATTCCCTGCTGTATAGCATTGACGGGTATATTTCGTCTTCTAAATCTTCATATAAACCTTCCTCGTAATGATCCATCACCTGAACAGTTCTTTGGAAGTTTTCATAATCTCTTATAATGCCGGAGGAGACCAGGTCACAGCCTGTCTGCACATAGCACTGCACAAGTTCCTCATACATATTCTCTTCAATCCAGTCATCGCTGTCTACAAACCCTATCAGCTCACTATCCGCCGCACTGACTCCTGCCTTTCTTGCGCTGATAAGCCCGCCATTTTTTTTGCTAATCACTTTTATACGAGTATCCATTCCCTGGTATCTCTTACATATTTCCAGACTGTTATCTGTCGAGCCATCATCAACCAATATAATTTCCATATCCCGAAACGTCTGCATAGTGATACTGTTGATACATTTTTCCAGAAAGGGAGCGGCGTTGTAGATTGGGACGATAACGGATAATATGGTGCTATCCGCATTACCGTTATATTTCATATAATATATCCTCCAATGACACGACCGGACATGATACCTTTTTCGACAAAAACTCTTCTATTTCATCAAAGAAACCGATTGCTGTGACAACAATGCAATCGCACGCAGGAATTTCTTCATCAGGTGTAATAACCGGAACATTTTCAATTATGTCTTTTGCCTTTTGGTCAATTGCCGCAATTACCTCTATACCTGAATCAACCAAATCATCTAACAACCGCTCTCCGGCATAACTCATTCCATATATAACAATCTTTTGATATCCTTTCCTGAAAAAATATTCTTTGATGCTCTTCCCTGACTGCCTGACAATCAACCATTGATTAAATAAAAGCATAATTGCCAGATGTTTATCAGACATTGCCTTCCATTTACCGGAATAATTAACCAACCATCTGGCTAAAAGCATGTTTAAAAGCATCGGCCAAAAGTCCAGACAGATCTCAGGATTATATTTCTTACATTTATATGCCGTAACCAAAAATCCCCGATAAAAATTTATATCATATGACAGTCTGTAATAATAACTGTAAAATGCCGTTATTGTCTGCTTTCTATCCTCCCTGGAAAGATACCGTAAATATTTCTGAATCGTCATTTGATCAGAATACATTGCCGTTTTTAATTTTTTCCTGGCACTTTTCCCCCGAAAATTACTCATTGAATCCACGGCTCTTCTATAGAAAACCAACTCCCGGTCTAAATAATATAGTTTCTCTTTCCTGCTGATTCTCAGCCAGTATTCATAATCCTCATATGGTATACTCTCGTCATACAAACCATATTTATCAAATACATTTTTACGGAACATAACAGTCGGCGCCGGAATCCAGTCTCTCAGCATCAGCCGTCTGAAAACGTTCTCCCCAACATCATTAACAGGCTTCTGTGATAATAGTTTTTTTCGTGCAAATCTTTCTCCCAGTTTAAAATTATCATCTACAACATAGCCATTTGAGTACGCTACCGCAATATCCGGGTCATTTTGCATACAACTGACCAGACTTGAAATACACTGCGGCATCATTATGTCGTCTCCTGCAAACCCCTTGTAAAAATATCCCCGGGCATTTTTGATTATCTCATTTTCATTTGCCGTGACTTTTCCAGTATTTTTTTCATGATAAATAAGAACAACCTTCTGAAATTTTTGTTGCAGTTTCTCATAATAGGTATTGATAATCTCTCTTGATTTATCTGTAGAAGCATCATCTAAAACAATCAATTCCATATTAGAATAGTCCTGCTGCAAAATACTCTTTAAGCAATCTTCTATATACAGTTCATGGTTATATACCAATAATCCCATTGATACCAACGTCTTGTCGTTCATCATATCTCCCTTATTACTTGTCATAATTTTTTTCAAAAGATTTATTTAACGCATACGTGGCTCCAAAACCTTCTTTAAACCTTGCCAGCCCCATATTCAATTTCCTTCCCTGATTTTCTGTACATATCCCAAGTGTGAATTTTTTCATATTCATCTCTACCGCCTGTCTGATCAGATGATAAATCAAAAAATCCATTGGATAATACTTTAAATACTCCTGATCGGAAGCAAGATATTGTGTATGAAATATTTCACCCCTGAATAGAAATACCATACTGCCCGCAATCAATCTGTCTCCCAGATATACACCATAAAAAAATATTTCTTCCGGAAATCTTTCAAATTTTAGCTGTAACAGTTCTTCATAGGTATGTACACTCTGCACCCCTAATTTCTGTAAGTTTAATTGTAAAACTTCATAAAACTGCAATATTTCCTCTCTGCCCACCAGTTCTTTAAATACAAGAGGATTCTTTAACGAATGTCTATGTGCTCTCCGTTTTGCAGAATTGAAGTTTGAAATAATATCTTCTCTGTATGATTCCAGACACATATAAAAATTCAATTCGCTATACTGTATAAATCCTCTCTGATAAAGAAAGTAATCCAGCAAATTCGTATTACTTCGTCCAAAAATTTCTGATGTCATTTTTAAGTAACATCCATCATATCCTGTCGTAATCAGCTCTTCTTCAAATACATCCATCAATTCCATAATCAAGGCAGAAGAATAAATACGCTTTGAGATAATGATGCCTCCAAACGTCGTCCCTTTGTGGGAGTAAAATATCTTTCTTCCCTCTGTCTCCATCTCGCATGCAAGAATAACCGCGACAAGGTCTTCCCCTTTATAAAACATCAATGAACAATCCTTGAATTTCCCGGGCGCATGATAATTTATAAATTTTCTTGTCTGCAAAAATGTGCCGTTCATACTCTCTTCCAGCACAAATCTGTCCCATAAAAACTCTTTATTATCCGTATACTTTGCCACAATCAAACCCATATCATCACTCATTTCGCTCTTATTTACACATGTTCCATTTTCAATACTGATTAATTACGTCAGTAATATATCTTATTTCTTCATCTGTTATTCCGTAATACATGGGGATACTAAGTTCTGTATTGGAAATTTTCTCCGCAATCGGCAACATTCCCTCATTTAATTTCAAAAATTTATAAGCTCCCTGTAAATGAATGGGCGTCGGGTAGTGAATCGTTGTCCCTATTCCATGACTGGTCAAATAGCTTTCAAACGTATTCCTGTCATCCGTTCTTAACGCAAAAATATGCCATACATGACTTCTGTCTTTGGCAATAACAGGTAATAAAATTTTTTTATTATTAATTCTGTCAAGATATTGTTTTGCCACATCATGTCTGTATCGATTCCATTTATCTAAATTCCGAAGTTTTACCAGCAATACTGCCGCCTGTATTTCATCCAGTCTGGAGTTTGTACCCGTATAAATATGATGATATTTATAATCTGATCCATAATTTCCAATTGCTCTTACTTTATCTGCAACATCCTTGTCGTTCGTGGTAATTGCACCGGCATCACCCAGGGCACCTAGATTTTTGCCCGGATAGAAACTGAACGCTGCGGCATCACCTAAACCACCTGTTTTCTTATTCTTATATTCTGCTCCATGTGCCTGAGCCGCATCCTCTATGACAAGCAGATGATTGGCCTGGGCTATTTCATTAACAGCATCCATATCAGCCGCCTGCCCGTATAAATGGACCACTATAATTGCCTTGGTCCTGGCAGTTATTTTTTCTTGAATTCTTTTGGGATCAATGGTATAGGTAGAGATGTCAGGCTCCACAAAAATGGGAGTTGCTCCCGTATAAGTGACCGCTAACGCCGTAGCTATAAACGTATTTGACGGTACAATAACCTCATCTCCATATGTAATATCATAGGCTCTCAGAATTAAATACAGCGCATCCAGTCCATTCCCGCAGCCAACACAATACTTTACTCCGCAATATGCTGCAAATTCCTGTTCAAATTTCTCACAATACTCTCCTCTGATAAACCAGTTTTTCCTCATCACATCTGAAATTGCTTCATAAATTTCTTCTTTTATTTCATTATGCATATACTCAAAAGAAGCAAACGGTATTTTCATCTTCACTACGCCTCAATCTTTACTTAACCCTGACATTCAGATATATTTCCGATCCATAGTCTTTGAAATATCCCTCACACAGTCGATCTAAACCCTCCAAAATACTTACATTTAAAATCTTTTCATCCATGCACTGCTGCATCTGCCGGTGTGTAAACGGTTTTAAGAAATAAGAACCACTATCAATTACCTGATACCCTTCGTCTGAAACCAGGTCTTTTAATTGTTCCATATCAAACACATGACTCTGCTGTAAGGCCAGGTTGGAATCAGATAACTGATATACGCTCTCTATCAATCCCATTTCCCTTGCAAGCAGACGATGAAGAGACAATGCGTTTGCCACGTTAATATGTACAATACTGTCTCTATGACACACTGTTTTCATTGCACGAAGCAGTTCTTCCGGCTTCTCAAGTTCATGTAATAAACCGGAACAAATAATAATATCAAATTTCTTCTCTTTAATCTGTTTAACAACATCCTCAAAAAATCCTTGATAACATACCACTTTGCTATAATCCTCAGCCAATGCTCTTGCATTTTCATAGCAATGCACAGCCGGTTCAACTACTGTAAATGAATATATGTCCTGATAATCTGTAAATAACGGCATCAATCCGCACCCGATTTCCAAAATCGAACAGTCCTTTACCGCATAAGTATCAATTACCTTCTCAACCAAACGCCTCCTGTATTTTTCCTGATAACGCTCGAAATCCATTTTCATAAATTTCTGTTCATAATCTTCCATATTACGCATATACTTACCTATCCTCTCTTCTGAGCTGCAATCCTTTTAAATTCATCGTAATCTCTTATATAATCCTGTTCATTGTAGTAATCTGATGCCAATACCAACAATACTGCATCAGGTGAAAAATCATACATTTCACGCCACATGTCGTTGGCAATATATAAACCCTCATATGGTTTTTCCAGTGAAATTACTTTCTTTTCCTCTCCATTGTCAAGGAGCACTTTACAGGATCCACAGATACAAACCAAAATCTGTTCTAAACATTTATGTGCATGAAAGCCTCTATGTACATCAGTCTTTGTATCATACATATAATACACTCGCTTCACTTCAAACGGGATGTCCTTATACTCTTCCAATGCAACCAACATTCCTCTCTCATCTCCGTGTTGCTGAAAGGCATATTTGATTACTTGCATTATATTTCGCTCCTTTGATTTCTCATGCTCTTTCTGAATTAAAACAAACTGTTAAAATCAACTCTTGGGAATAAATCCAGCGCTCCTCCCATCGTGGCATTATATATTTTGATATCATTTTTCTGCGCTATTCGTCTTACCACTTTATAGTTGTTCCACAGTGCATATGCATCCGCTATCGCATCCGAAAAGTTCATGACGAGATTGCTGTCTGCATCTGTTGTAATATCCGTGTCACCGGTAACAGCCTGTTTTCTGTCATAAAAATATGCATATTTCTTTGTTGTCAGAAAATCATGTTCTGTTCCCAGTAAATATATTTCTTTAAATCCCATATAGATTGCCAGTTGAATACATATAACAGGCACAGAATGTACCGGCATAATACCCTGACATAAATCTACTTCCTCGTATAAGGAACTGTCTTTTCCATAACAATAATAATTAACCTCCTCAGAATCAAAATTCTGCATCCGGTCAATTATCCCCTTTTCCCTGAGCGAAAAAAAATACTGTGACTTTCCTACATGCATTTTTAAATCTTTCAAATATGCCTCTGCCACTTTTTCTGTTGTCTTTTCGTTATATTCCCATTGGGCATTACAATAATATTCAGGCTGAATCACTGATATATCTTTATGTAAATAGAAGCTGTGTACCGCCATTGTTATTTCATTTTTTAATACCGTAAGATCCATTTCCCGAATGGAAGGGCCGCTGCACAGTATAAAAAGCCGTTCATTCTTATGAATACCTTTGAATCTTTTATTTCGTTCCAATAGTTCCCTATAATCTTCCGGCGCCTGAATATCCGCCTTTGACAAATGATGGTAAAAAGGGATTATCTGTCCCTGTTCCTTAAGCTTGATTATCAATCCGGCAAAATGAAATTTATTTTTTAATTCCTCTTCTATCTCATCTTCATAATGAAAGGATGAGATAACTACCGCCTCAATCTGTGTCCATTCCATATCAGCCGGCGATTGCAGCTGTCTTCCATAAAATTGATTCCCTGCCCTGCCTTTATCAACGATTCCCCCAATATCATAATTTAGAATATCAGTATATTGGAAAAGCTTAGCTGTATTTTCCGCCCCACCCCAGATTACAATATTATGTTTATCACGCAGGCATAGTAATTTTTCATTTATACATTGCACGTGTTCTTCTAAATACATCAATCTTCTCCAATCCTAATCGTCAAAATATCATAGACAATTGTAAAAAACACTTTTACAGTTGTCATTTATGCAATATTAAATGTCTGCCCAAAATCAATCCATCCAAATCACTGTTTTCAAGCACCTTTATCCCCTCTGCCGCAGTTCGCACAATGGGATAACCGTGTATATTTAAAGAAGTATTGAGCCCTCTAATCTTTCTTTGAAATAATAATAATTATCACAACCACTTGTAATTCCCATCTGAATTCCAATAATCACTATCTAACCCTCCATCCTTGAATTATACGTTCACGCCTTATTGGCAAACGGATTTGTAAATCCACAGTTAAACAAATAATCTATCACCGAAAGATCTGCTATAAACTCTCCCCACAATTGCGGATATACTACTGTTGAAAAATCTGAATATATCAATTCTATTCCCTGTTCTTTTAATACTTCAGTATGTAAATAATCCGCCGCTCCTGTTCCCGAATAGTACACATCACCATCAAAAAATTTCACCAAATTTATGACATATTCCTCTTTCTTTCCACCAATGTCATACTTAGAACAGGAATCAAATGTTACGCCAAACTCCATCCTATTACAGATGTCCTCAAGAAGTCTCTTGTTTAACTGTGCTAACGTTTCATAATGCAAATCAAGGACCTCATTAAACCACTCAGACACTTCCTCATAAAATTCTGCTTTACCATAACTAAGATATATGGTCTTTTTCATCTTGGGTATCCAGTTCTGGCGATAATCAATTTCCACTTCACATATTTTACTGGTAGAATGTTTTATCACCGGAATCCGAATATCCTGTATGCCCTGTGAAGTTTTTATACAATTTCTATGCGTATTAATTCCATTTCTGGTTGAAAACTGTATATCATCAGCCCAAATAAATTCATCACAATTATAAATTTTGTATAATAAACCCAACCATGGCAAAAAGTTGGGTTGATGAGCTGCTATTATTTTACCCATGTTTTTCTTCTCCCCTATACGATTGAATCTTATGATATATGTTTTCCATGCCATTTAAATGAAACGACTTCATCCCATTGACACTCATAGTCATGATGTCCAGACCACTCAGATCAAACGCTTCTTTTCTAAGATTTTTATAATATCCCGCAAAAATACATCCGCCAAATTGCTGCGCATACTCGGCAATGTCTTTCTCATGCAGTTCACTTGCTATTGTGATGCAGGGTAAGCCTGATGCGTTTGCTTCAAAAACAGTTACTCCCCCTCCTGTAATTGCCAGGTCATATTCATAAAACTTAGCTATCAGCGACGGTACCGTATCATATACTGTAAATTCATCATTAATTACCTGCCTCAATTGTTTCCTGTGTTGAAAATTTGGTCCAATGATAATATCCGCATGATACCCTTTCTCTTTCAATATTCTTATAACCTTGACAGTAACACCATAGGTGTCACTGCCGCCCAACGTCACCAGAATCTTTTGCAATGCTGACCGTTCTCTTTTGTATTGCGCGATTTGCGGATTTAAAATCATATACTCTTTTCCTGAATAAACATTTTTCCCGCGAATATTTTGAAAAAGCAGGGTGCAGAAATGTAAATCTGCCAGACTCGCTCCTTCTCCGCAATCATCTATTGCAGCTAAAATCACCTTCTCATTCTTCACATGCCTTGCCAATTCCACATTTGTCTCAAACTTATCAAGCAGCCATACATCTACCTGATATTTACAAACCAAATCGCGTTCCCAATTACCAGTAACATCCGAATAATCCACTATTTCGTACAATATTTTCTTTTCATCCAGTATTTGAATGGATACCGGATCCCGGTTAATTACAAGAACCGCTCTTTCTTTCACCTTTTGCAGATATTCCAAAATAATCAATGCTCTGTAGAAATGCCCCATTCCTCTTTTGTGCGAACTTTCTATACAAACTGCAAACATATCTGTATTTCCCCTAAACAATCCTAGCTAAGATCTGACCATTGTAACAGAGAGTCTTCTTTAATATCCCTTACCACGCTTTTCCCAATAATAATATCCTTATATTTAGGTTCAATTCCGGTTCCTGGCCTTTTAATGTCTATATCCTTCTCTTCTATCCTTTCTCCCTGTTTTATAGCCCGCACACTTACAATGCTTTTCCTGTTATTTTTACGGTTCTTTACTTCATCTCCAATGGGAAATTTGATACCGTTCCCCCGCATCTGTTCAAAAAGTCTTACCTTATCAACAAGCTGTTTCATTTCCTCAAAATTTGCTGACAGCATATGATCCGGTCCATCCGCTTTCTTATCATATGTAAAGTGTTTTTCGATTATTTGCGCCCCCATTACCGCCGCAAAAATACAGGAATCCACCCCCAACGTATGATCGGAATATCCTATCATAAACTGTGGAAACTCCCGCTGTAACGTGTGAATTGCTTCTAAATTAACACACTCCGGTCTGGTCGGATACAAACTGACCACATGCATGATTACAATTTGATTGTTTCCTTCTTCCAGAATTGCATTTACTGCATCATGAATTTCCTGCATGATACACATCCCCGTAGATAACATAATCGGCTTATGTAATCTGGCAACACTTTTAAGGAATGGAATATTTGTTACGTCATCAGCACCTATTTTATATACATCCACGCCAAGCCGTTCCAACATTTCCACATCCGTAATATGCGCCGGGGTGGAAAAAATATCCATTCCTTTGTCCTTGGTATATTCAAATATTTTTTTATGTAGCTCTTCATTTATCTCAAACTTTTTAAAATATTCCAGTTGAGAAACAACTCCTGTATTTTCCATATCAAACACAGCCAGATGGCTTGCCACTGTCTCACCCCTATAAGTCTGTAATTTTACCGCATCAGCACCGCTTGCTTTAGCCTGATCAATCAACATTACCGCTGTCTCATAATCCGTAAAATTACCACCTATTTCAGCTACAATATATACTCTGTCACTTTTTCCAAACATATTTTCTCCTACTATAGCGTCCATTTTATAACCTGAAATGCCTCTGCATACTCTGTTCCGATTTTCAATCCATTATTGACAGCCTCCTGCTTAAAATAAGTAAGCCATGCATCCTGCGTCCTCTCCATTTCGGACTGATATGCCCTGATGGCCTTTTCCTTGACTGCCCACGTTTCTGTAATATCAACAAAAAAGTTTTCACAGAATTCCTTTTCTGAAACATACCAATTACTGCGGTACATTAATATCCGGTTCACATGTCTTGCCGTATGTAATGTCGCCAACGCCAGATTCCTGTGATCATGATGAACATCATGCACCCAATGTGTATATATCAAGTCAATATGATTTTCCTCTATCAGTTTAAGCAGCTTACAATGTATCTGTTCTCCATATTCAAGATAAAACGTGGGGATTTCTCCCAACATTAAATCATATCCTATTATTTTGCTTGCTGTCATAGCTTCCTGCAACGCAGCTTCGTTTTTTCTCAGCCAAACGCCTTCCCTATTGGAGAATCCCGAATCCGTTGCCACAAACCCGATTACTTTATCTCCCTTTCGACAGTGCCGCGCAAGCGTCCCTCCACATCCGAGTTCCAAATCATCAAAGTGCGCTCCAATTGCCAACACATTCATGGTATCAGTCTTTCCTTTTGCTTTTAATATTTCTGTCAAATTCCATTGCCAGAGCTATGGCAGTTTCTGTGGTAACGTATTTTTCCCCTGCTTTTTCCAGGATATAACAGGCCCTGTCATAATCTTCCTGCGTATCAACTGTAAGTCTGACATCAGGCATGTTCTTTCCTGTTACAACATCCAATGTCCCAAAGCGATATTTTTCTTTATTATCGAGAACATATTCGTCCGCATGTTCAAAATGTTTTGGAAGCGAAGCATATAGCATACTGTCCTTCAATGCCCCAAACGTGAAAATCTCCATTCCCACACCCAATGGGAGTACTGAGAAGTTTTCTGAAAAATCCATTTCATTTTCTTTATGATATGTAATCAATCTGTTTAACTCATCAATATCAGGAAATGGATTATCTCCCGTCATGCGCACGATATGTTTATAGTGATTCTGTTCTGCACATTCATAATATCTGGATAATACATTCTGTTCATCACCGCGAAAACACTTTACGTTATTGCTGTTACAGAAAGTTTCCACTACATCATCCGCCGGCAAAACGCTTGTTGCAAATACTATCTCAGTATCTGCCATTACCTTCTGTCTGAGCCTGTACAGAATATGCTCCAATAATGTCTTCCCCTCATAATCCTTTAGTATTTTTCCAGGAAGTCTTGTTGAGCCCATTCGCGCCTGTATAATAATTCCTGTCATGTTCACTTTCCTATCACCTGTGTCCTGTTAATATAATTTTGGATTGTAATCTCTCTATCATTAACAAAAGCATGCTCGCTGTCTTCTGTTGCTCTGGGCAGATAACACTTTCTGCACACATCAACATCTTTAAATTTTCCCAATGAATGAAGTTCCCTTATCTTATTGATTCGTTCTCCATGCCATATTTCATATACGCTTTGTAGATTTATATCTCCCAGCAGATAGTTTCCATCCTCGTCATTGGCGCATAACATAACCTTCCCATCTGAACCGATTACAAGTCTCTGATAAATCTGCGGACACGCAAATTCATCAACATATACAATATCTTCATCCTTCCCCAGATAGTCAATCAACGGATTGAAAGCTATCAAATCTGTATATGGTTCAAAGGTATTATAATATTCCGAAGGATTATTTTTGATTGACGGCCATATTCCCTGTATTTTGATAACCGGCTTCTTCCATCCTCTGTTCCGTTTGATTTCATGAATATCTTTTATTTTCTGTAATGTATCCTCAAATTTAAGAGGTGTTCTTATTTTTTCATATTCTGTTCCTGTTCCATCAATGGAAACAGTTATCCAATCCGCTCCTGCTTCTGCAATCTCAATAAAATATTCTTTTGTAAGTTTTGAGGCGTTTGTTAGAAAAGAAACCTCACCAATACCGTTTTCCTTGCAATATTTTATACAGGATATAAAATCCGGATGAAGCGTTGCCTCACCCCGCAGGCTTAGCCGCACTGCCGGAACCTTACCTGCAATTTCGTCTACAATTTTCTGAAACAGATTAAATTTCATTAATTGCGTGCATACTTTGCTTTTAAATTCATCCGTAATGGTATAACACATAGGACACTTCAAATTGCATAGAGAAGACAATTCAATATCTACCAGTAATGGATATTCTGCCACATATTGCTCCTTGGGATATTTAATCCAGTTTTCCCGATATTCCCGATACTTCTCTTCCCATCCCAGACTCCTGTTTATTTCAAACTGATCAACACGTTCCTGGGTATCCATATCATAATTGCCCTTGTTGATTGGGACATTCTTAATCATTATTTACCTCCATGCATTTAGCCAGTCCATCCTTTAAACTCACCTCGGGTTTCCATCCCCATTCACATTCTATATGTCTGATATCCGCAATAACATCATTAAGTTCGTTTTTTCGCACAACATTTTTACTTACAACCTCTTTATTGGTTCCGGCAATCTTCTGAGACAGCTCTATCAGCTCTCCAACCGAAAATGATTGGCCCGATCCCACATTATAAAGCTGATAGCCTCTTGATTTATGAATTGACATTTTGATGGCCCTGCACACATCTTCAATATAAATGTAATCTCTTCTGGGCATCAGATCCTGAACGCTGATTACATCATCTTTATTCAATATCTGTTTTATAATAAACGGTATTAGAAAATGCTCCTTCTGCCCCGGCCCAAACACATTAAACAACCTCAACACCGTTATATCCATGTCATAATATTCACAAAAGAACTTGCACAGTTCTTCTGCCATGTATTTTGACCTCGCATATGGATTATTTGGTATTACCTCTGCCGTCTCTGGTATGGGATTCCTTTTGGGCTGTCCATAAATATATGCACTGATATATGTCATTCCAATGTTTTGTGCCCTACAGAAGCGAATAACATTCAAAGTTCCTTCCGTATTTATTTTAAAAAAATCTTCCGGATTTTCCCAGCTGTCCGGCACAAATGTCCTGCCTGCCAGATGAATGACATATTCTATATTCTGTGTCTTCCAATCTTCCCAATCTTCCTGGCGCAAAATATTCAGTTCAGCGGATGTCGGACTGAATATCTCATATCCACACATTTCCAAATGCCTCCGAAGATGTCTTCCTATAAACCCATTGCCACCTGTTATCAATACTTTTTTCATTATCAAAACCCCTTAGAAAATCTCCAACATCCTTTGTAACTGTTCCATTTCTCCCATATCATGCCAACATTTCTCTGTCACTGGATACGCGCCCACCCGTCTGTTTTCCATTAATAGTCTGTTCATCAGATCAGGCATATCAAATGCACCGTCAGTCGGTATATCATCTATGACAGAAGATTCCATAATATAAATCCCCGTATTAACGTTGTATATATGGGACGGCTTTTCTGATAATTTCTTAATGCTTCCGCCATCTCCCAACTCAACCACACCATAAGGTATCTGCATCCGTTTCAAAAAAGTTACCGCCGTTATCTCATTGTGATTTCGTTGATGATACTCTAATAATTTTGCATAATCCAAATCCAATAAAACATCACAATTGCTGACAAAAAAAGATCCATTTAACTGATTCCGCAATAATTGTATGCCGCCACAGGTCCCCCGGTATTCTTCTTCCTCCACATAATGCACTTTGTATCGTTTGTCTTTTTCATCCAAATATGCCTTAATCAGGTTCTTCTTATAATTCAAAATAAGATAAAAAGCATTACATCCATTTTTTCTAAAAGAATCTATAATTCTCTCTAAAATTGTTGTTGATCCAATCGGTATCAACGGTTTAGGCAGTACTTTTGTATACGGATGTAGTCTCGTCCCTTTTCCTCCCGCCATAATGACAACAGGTATATTAATCTGATCATATTGTTTTTGATTAACTTCTACTAAATCGCGTAAGAAAACAACATCAATAGGAATGTTTTCATCATCCACAACCGGCATCGCTTCTATATGTAAATCCAACATTTTTTGCCTGGCTTTATCAATTTCTTCCGGCATAAGAATGTGCGGTTCTCTATGCATCAACTGTCTGACCTTCTCGTCAAAGGATCCTTTACGCAATATCCATCTGCGCACATCACCATCCGTCACAACCCCTGTCAATCTTTTCCTATTAGTAATCAATAAAATTTTTTCTCCGCCTTCATCCAGTTTCTTAATGCTGTCGGCTATGCTCATATCTTCCTCGACACAAATACGCTGTAAACGATCTATTTCCATCTCTTTTATTTCCCCATATATCACCCTTACCTGGTTTCTGTCTCGCTTATATAGATTCTTCTTATCTTACAGGTTATAAATATCAACCTTATATTTATATAAATTGTCACGGAAAAATGCTATTGTTTCCTTTAATCCCTCTTCTAAGGAATACTGTGGTTTCCAGTCTGTCAGCCTCATAATCTTTTCATTACATCCAAGGAGCCTGTTCACCTCGCTCTTTTCCGGTCTCAGTCTCTCTTTATCACAGATTATCCTGGTTGCCGGATTGATCTGACGTATCAATTCCTCTGCTAGCTGTCCTATCGCTATCTCCTTCTGCGTTGCAATATTGATTTCCTCGCCGACTGTTTTCTCTGACTCGTAAATCGATATAAACCCTTGCACTGTATCTTTTACATAATTGAAATCTCTTGTCGGTGTCAGCGAACCGAGCTTTATTTCCGTCTTCCCTGCAAGCAATTGTGTAATAATTGTAGGAATTACAGCTCTGGCAGACTGTCTTGGACCATAGGTATTAAAGGGACGCACAATTGTTACTGGCAGCTGAAAAGAACGATAAAAACTTTCCGCCAGTCTGTCCGCCCCTATTTTAGTCGCAGAATAAGGAGATTGCCCCTGAAAAGGATGCTTTTCATCAATCGGTACATATTGCGCCGTCCCATAGACTTCTGATGTTGATGTGATAAGCACCCTTTCCGTTTCAGATTTTCTGGCCGCCTGCAAAACATTCAGTGTACCCTTTATATTTGTGTCCACATAAGTATCCGGGGAGTGATAACTAAAAGGGATTGCTATAAGTGCCGCCAAATGAAATACAGCCTGCATGCCTCTGATTGCTTCCTCCACTCCGTTCGGATCCCGGACATCCCCCTGAAACACTTCGACATCCCGCATAATATCTCCGGGCAGTGTATCAAGCCACCCCCAATTATTAAAAGAGTTATAGTATGTAAAGGCTCTGACTTCATATCCTTTTTTTATCAATTCCTCAACAAGATGACTTCCGATAAATCCATCCGCTCCCGTAACCAGTACTTTATTCATCTGATTTCCCTCAAAAATTTTTTTAAATCCCTATAAAAAGAAGTTTCATAATAAATATCATACTTTGCACTTTCTTCTTCAAAATATTTCTCTATCTCTGCTATTGGATATATGATATTTTTATATTCCGACTTTCTGTTTCTTAAATTGATACGTACTAAATGTTTTTCTGACACCAGAAAAACATCCTCCTTTTGATCAAAATAAGTGAAATGCAGCGGTTCATCACCTATTCCCTGAATATCCCACACCTTCTCAAATCGGTCACAGGATATCATCAGATCATCAAGCCGTATTCTAAGACAAATATTCTGATCTCCTGAGACAAAACAGATGTAATTATCATAACGAAAGCTTCTGACAAACAGACTTAAAACATTATTATCCACCATTAGCTTTTGTTTTCTTTCAATTTTTTGTTCTTCAATATTCCACAAAATCACTCGGCCGTCACGCGAAATAATATAAATAAGCTCTCTGTTTCCCGCAAGCGTCTGAAATCCTGCCGATGTCTTTGAAACCTGAATAAATTCCAGTTTCTTTCTGTGTAAATTAATCTTCATAAGATACGGCTTTTCATGTAATGCAATATATATTTCATCATTATATTTGTAAAAAGCTCCTGTTGATAAGTAAGCATACTCCTCTCCAAAAAACTCTGTATATATTTCCTGAAGATCCATAAACGAAAATGCCTTTTTCTGTTGCATGTCCACTTTCAGGATTCCTTTCGCACATGCAGGAATCAAATAAACATCATTTTCCTCAATAAACTGTGCGGAATACTTTGACGATCCGTTTAAACAATCTGAAATATCTTCATTTTCTATAGAAACCTGTTTTTTTTCATTTATATCAAGTACCAAAATACACTTTGCATTGACCGGCGGACAAACATAATATTCATTACACCCTTGCATCGGTCCCCACAAATATTGCAGTTCTAAACTATCGTCTTTTGGAATCATTTCAGCTTCCAAAGCCGCCCTGCCGGTCCGTATATCCACTGAAAATATTCCTTTATAATTTCCCGGCAAAAACCATAAACGTCCTCCGTATTCCTGAGAAAAAACAAATTGAGGAATATATTGATGCACTTCAAGGACTTCCACATCCTGTATCATCACCGGCATCCCTGATTTCCTGCACAGCTGCACCACAGAACTGCGATCCCCATAATACGCATCCGAAAGCACGATTGCCCGATTTAAATCCGCCGAATCGTCGTAAATCCCCCAGCGTTCTTCCCGATACCGCTCCACAATCTTCTGATACCCATCCCACAACTGTGGTCTCATGGATTGAATCGTCTCCCGCATCAACGGATGCGGCCTCCAAAGCAACGCCACCTCATCTTTATTCTCTTTAAAGATCTCAAATACCGACTCCATCTTGCAAAGCATCTTCTCACCATGTTGCAAAAGAGTGCTCACGCTGGTATTATAGAAAACAATTTTCTTCCTGCTCCCATTCGGCTTCTCAATCGTCCTGCGCCATTCCTCCGGAATCTCCTGATCCTCTTTTTTCGTATGCAGTACCTTATCAAACTTCGGTGATCCCGTCCCCAAAAACTTTTTTTCTAAAGACTTCCTGTCCACATGCTCTCCAGAAAACCCCATCTCTTTTGCCGCTTTCAAATATTCACTAATATAAATCTGTCGCATATTTTCCGACTGTACAATTACCTGATGGGCATAGATGGTTCCCGGCGTGAAACAAAAGTGCTTCATCCCATCGATAGCGGACTGATTCTCAGGATCAATTTCTCTCAGAATAAAGTATGGAATATACACTAACTTATCCGTAAAATTTCTCAGGTTTTTAGAATAAAAATAGGGATGTATACTGGTCACATGATTGTATTCATCATAAGGATTATGAATATAAATCACATCAGGTCTGCGCTGTTCAAAATCATACTCGTCATAACGGATAATCGGCACATACTCCGGATATTGGCCGCCTTCATAATGCTCTTCGTTAAAGCTCCCGTCCGGGTTCCTGTCAAAATAGGGAATTGGAATCACATAAGCGTCAGTATTTTTGTCGGCGTCCGCCGCCCTCCAGACACTTTCAAGTGAATCCCACATGGATGCCTTATATGGAAGAAACACAACTTCCAATCGTGGTTTTATCTCATTTTTAACACTGTTCTCAACCTGTATCAGTACTTTCTGCAACCGTTTATATATCTTTGCGGCCATAGCCATGGTATCTGAGGAGAGTTCTTCGTAAATCTCATAGAGCACTTCGCAGTAGTTCTCCAGTTTCGCAATGGTTGGGGCCAATTCTCCCTCTTCCATCTCAATTAATTCTCCCACCTGCACTGCACTCTCCTGACACTGTCCAAGCAATTCCTGAGCTTTTACGAACTCTTTTCTCTCTACAAAACCTTTAATTTCCTGATGTGCCTGTTCCAAAAGATCCAGAAGCTCTTCTATTTGCTTTTTCTGTACTTTCCTCATGCCGATGGTCTCTTTTCATTTTCTATTACATGATTTCCTATAAAATAAATAAGGCATATTGGCCGCTCCTTTGAGCGGTGCGTTTTGCCCTTCGGACAGTCCGCTTCGCTCCCCCGTACATCACCTGCGTGTTCCGGAGGTCCTGGCGCACCCAATTCACGTAAATCGTTATTCCAGCGCCGTTTCTTCTTTTTATCTTCAAAAAATATTCCGCAGTCCGTTTCTGGTAAAATCCCGGCTCTGGCCAGAATTTATCTGCAAAATATTTTTTAATGATCTGCTTTTTCTTGTCCTCGCTTAATTGCATTTCTGGCAGCATTAACCTTTTTATCAGCCTGATAACCGCAAATGCTGCACCGAAAAACATCCCCGCTGTATCTTCCCTCAGCTCCACATACGCTACACTCTGAACTGATTCCCTTGCCAAATACCTCCACGAGTTGTACGGAATGTTCCAGACATTTTTGCTGTAAACGTTCCCTGATCAGGCCTTTTCTCCAAATGCCGACTGAGTAATTAATCTTCCTGTTATGTCCCGCCGAACTGTTGGCTGGAAGTTTGGGAAGATATATAATCTTCGGTTTTTCAGTCTGTATCATACGATTGATTTCCTGGTTAACATAACTTTCTATCTTTGCATCCAACTTAGCTTTACGGGCAAGGTATTTTTTTCGGCCCGCATTGTTTTCCTTTTCTCTGCGGTATGTTCCTGCCGCCATACTCATATACTCAACCCATTCCTGATGAAGAGCACCAAACTGTGCTCCATAGACATTCCCTTCGTGGGTGCTAAGCATACACAAAATTCCCACGGAAAGTCCGATCTCATTCGTATAATCCCAATGGGTTTTTGTTTTTATTGCAATCGGAATATGAATTTCTATACCATTGCTTTCCGGCAACAGTCTGATATAAAGCTGTTTCGTATAAGCGTTCTCATCTGTAAGGGGGATAAATACTCTTTTCCTGTTTTCCTTGGTAGCAATATAAATACCGTGACGTTTTGTATGAAAGTTACTTTCACAGCCGTTTTGACTTTCTCCATACCGATAAGCTTTCTCTGTGATATAAAATCCATCCGCCTTATCGGTATGCATCATTCTTACATGATATTTCCTGACCTGTCTGTTTAGATACCTGTGCAGTTTCTCCAAATCAATCTCCACTGCCAGTTCTTCATATTTATCCTGCATCTCCTGAGGAAGTTCTATCGGTTTCTGGTTCAATACCGCATCAAAAGCATTATTTGCTTTCAACAAGAACCTGAGATAATGTTTCTCCTGCGCATTTAGATTTTCATTTCGGGCTATCAACTTTAAAAGTTTGCTTTTTGTTCTTGCCCACTGGCTCTTGATATCACCCAGCGCATCGAAGACAGCCCGGTAAAAGTAGACAGAAGGCATTGCAAGTTTGGCCCGAAGGCCACTGTTAGTCATCTCATTCTGAACGGTATAACCGGGATACAGCTTAGACAGGCTTCCTATACCGCCATATCGGGTATACACGTAATTCTTTACCCTGCGATAATCATCCGCAATTTCTTGCAGCTTTTTCATATCCTCATCAGAAATCGGCTCCCTGTTATACTGACGGATGATTCTGCATGCTGTCTCACTTCGCTTCTGTGATTTATCCACTGCTCCCCCTGTACCGCCTTTGTACACCACGAAATAACCTTTCCAATATTGACAGATGCATATCCAACATTCGCAGAATAAGATATTCTGCGAAAACTTATAACATTAAAAATGAATTTCCATTGAACTGTCTGTAACGTATCTATCGTCAATAATTATACTTTACGTAACCCCTTTTGTCAATTTCATGGCCATAACCAATTGCTACTCTTCATGGAAAGATATTCCAGTACTAAACCCTATGTAAAATTTTGTCGCATTTTATATTATTGATTAATATTAATGTTATATTTATGGTCAAAAAGATGGTCAGAAAGGAGAGATATATTAATGTCCAGAAGAGGAGATAATATCAGGAAACGGGCAGATGGAAGATGGGAAGGACGATATCGAATAAATACTGTAAATGGAGAAAAAATGTATAAATCGATTTACGGAAAGTCCTATGGCGAAGTAAAAGAAAAACTTGCCAACAAGATAGGTACGGCAAGAGGTTCCACGTTATGTGGTTTGAAAGAATCTGACATCAATACGGGAATAACCAGAAACGACATTAAGTTCTGTACTGTCTGTGAAGAATGGCTCCATAAGGTAGAGCAGACCAGAAAATATTCCACTTATATCAAATATAAAACTCTATATCAATGTCATATCCAACGTCAATTTTCTAACGACAATCTTACCCGGATAACAAATGAATATATTCAGGATAAATTAGCTGCACTGGATATTTCTGACTCTACCAGGCACAGTGTACTGGCCGTCATTTGTCAGACATTACGTTATGCGGAAGAACGGTATGGCTATCCGGTAACACTTATTACAAACAAATCCATTCGGAAGAAACCTCACTCAGTAGAAGTTATGAATCGGACAGAGCAAGCCAGACTCATGCAGTTTCTATACAGAGATATGGATATTTCCAAAGCAGGAATATTTCTCTGTCTGTCTACAAGACTTCGGTTGGGAGAAGTATGCGCCTTGAAATGGACGGATATTGATGCAGAACAAAAACTGCTCCATGTAAACAGAACTGTACAGAGAATCGAGAGTAAAGAGGGACCACAGAAAACAGTTCTTTTGGAGACATCTCCTAAAAGTATATTTTCAAATCGTGAGATTCCCATGCCGGATGCGCTCCTGACACTCCTTATGGAGCATAAGAGAGACGGACAGAAGTATGTGCTTTGTACGGACAAACCCATGGAACCCCGTACATACCAGAATCATTTCAAAAAGTATCTGAAGTTCATCAATGCGCCTGATTATAATTTCCATATACTACGACATACCTTTGCCACAAACTGCGTTGATAACGGCATGGATATTAAAAGCCTAAGCGAAATATTAGGCCATTCTGATGTGCAGATCACATTAAACAGATATGTTCACCCCAGTATGGATACCAAAAGGAAATATATCAATGCACTTTCAGCCAATTATGGTCAATTATGTGGTCAGATCAAATAAAAGCTCCTGAACTGACAGCATAAATAATAGAACATTCGCAGAATATCTTATTCTGCGAAATAGAGAAAAAATACCTCCCCATTAATTTTGCACAAAAACAAAGTGCCAACCTATAACTAAATGTTAGTTATAAGCTAGCATTTTATATTTTTAAACACTCACTCCAAATACTTACTTTAGAACTTCAACTCGAAAAATTTTCCCTGCCCCCACAGCAATCACCATGGACACAGCACCGGCAAACAGAACCACCACCCATTCCCTTCCCTTGCAGGCTTCAAATAACACTCCATACATGGCGCTGCCAAGAGGCTGCGCACACATGGCAATACTGAGAATGACTGACATTACCTTGCCGATCAGATGGGCCGGGGTCACGGTCTGGAAGAAAGACATCATCTGCACCGTAAACATGGTTGCACATACCATCATCATAAAACAGGATACCGTCAGCACAATATAGTTGATAATTCCGGATCTGACTGTCAGCAGCGAGACGGCTACCGGAAACATACAGGCAGCGGCAGTCCTAATCAGATTTCCCAATCTTTGAATGGACATCCTCTTTGCCAAAACACCCGCACAGATTCCTCCTGTCAGTCCCCCGGCTGCCAGCATGCCTTCCGCAAAACCATATAACTTGTTGGCCTGCACTGTTTCTAAAGGAAACACCTCTGTCACAAGATAAGGCAAAGCCACCGTAATCAAGGAAGACAAGAAAAGATTAATCCCGCAGGCCAGTACAACAGCCTTTCCGATAACAGGCTTATCCTTCCGGATGAACCGGATACTTTCTGCAAAATCGACTTTCACCGTCTGCCATATGCCGCCCGCAGAACCCTGCCTTTGAAACGGTATATGAATAAAAATCTCCATAACGGCCGAAAATACAAAACACACCATACAAATCCATAACACAGGCTTAAGCCCATATGCACTGTATAAAATTCCGCCCAGCACCGGGCCGATCAATGAGGCAAAGGAACTGATTGTATTGACAACGGAATTTGCCGCCATAATATTATCCTGATTGACAAGTGCAGGAATACTGGCCTGCACAGATGGCTGATAGGCTCCCGCAATCCCATACAGAATCATCAGGGTAACCGTTATAACCAGAACAAGACCTGCACTGTTCATTAACAGCGAAAACAGAAGGATAACAGCCGCCGTCAGGAAATCCAATATGACCATAACGTTTCTCTTATTGACCCTGTCTGCAATCATACCGCCCACAGGCGACAGCAGAATCGTGGGAATAAAAGCACACGCCATAACGGTTCCATAAAGTGCCGAAGAACCGGTCAGATTCAGCAAATATAAAGGTAATGCAAATCTGATGACCGCATTGCCAAACAACGAGATAATCTGACCGATGACGACTAACGTAAAATCCTTTGAAAATAATTTCTGACTCATTTTTCTTCCTTTCTGCATTACATTATGCACAAAAATCTCTCTATCATCATTACATACCATCCGTTGGTATGTATTAAAGAAATTTTTTTCTGCCCTTATTATAGGGCAGAATGGATTCCTTTGCTTATCTAATTATTATTTTGATGAATCGATGACAGATCACACATTCTCTCTAACATCTCCTGATCCACAATATTCAGCCCCAGGCCCTTAAGCACCTGATCAAATATCACGAACTTACGATAGGTTTCTTCCCGGGAATCCTCGAATATAATCGGGTTTATCCAGATATTTGCCAACAGGGATATTAGCTGTGCCAGCTGTTCCGGATATTCTGTTGTAATAGAACCATCTGCAATCCCCTGCCTGATGATTGGCAGAATATAGTCCGGAGCAGACTCTTCCACTGCCTCATGCAAAAAGCTGCTGAGAAACCTGGGATTATTATATACATTGGGAGACACCGTAAACACATCCTCCATCACAGGACGATCCAACGATAATCTGAAAAGGGTTTTCAGTTTCTCTTTTCCGTTTAAATCTGTACGGTCACAGATTTCTTTAAGCCTTAAGTTAGATTCCGCTGTCATTCTCCCCATAACAGCATATAAAATATCCTCTTTGGACTTAAAATGATGATAGATAGCCCCCTTACTCAGTCCGCCCAGATGATCAATGATATCCTGAATGGAAGTATGCTCATATCCCTTTTCCATAAATAAGCGAAAAGCAACGTCCAGTATTAAATTGACGGTTTCTTCCGGATATTTGTTTCTTGCCATGTTGTAACAGTATCTCCTTCATCCTGTGGAATTTTCTGATTTACCATTTTAACATTCAAAACATACTGGCGGTATGTTTTGAATGTTATCATACCGCCGGTATGTTTGTCAAGCCATCTTCTGAGAAAAAACTTTCCCAAATCTTTTCTCAGGAATATAACACCTTACCAGCTCTCATACCTTTCCAACACATCATCAATCGCTTCTTCCGCATCTTTCCAACGCCGGTCATAGTCCCGCAATATCTCCAGTTGTTCCTCCCTGGAACAGGAGCCGGATTCCAGTTCATATAATTCCATAAGATACTCTGCCCTCATCAAATTTTCTGCTGATTTATTTCTCTTCTCCACAGAGTATCTTTCTGAAAACACCAGAACAAGGCAGATAACAATACCAACGGCACCCCAGCTAATCTGCTGTACAATCCATCCCCTGTGCAGATGTTCCACATAATCCTCTTTCGATTCTACAGACAGTAAATAAAGTTTCATATATCGGATTACATCAGATTTCAAATCTAAATTCAGTTCCCGCCCCATCTCCCTGCTGATTTTGATGTGCATCTGTTTATATAAACTTCTTCCTTCTTTGCCCCAGAAGCGATCCATGAAAAAAGCCGGAAGTCTGAGATGCGGCAACTTTTCTAAACGAAAGCACATAAGCTCTGTCTCCCATTTCCCGCCAGCGGGCACATTTTGTTGTGTGTGGAATGAAAGCAGAAACTTTTCAAAATATAAAATAGTTTTCCTCCGCCATCCGGTCACACCGCATACACACCGTATAAAGCGCGTCCGAAAATCTGCGTTTTCAAACAGCCTGGAATACATATCCTGATGCAGAAAATGCTCCCATGTATGCAGGTTATTCCTCAGATATGGATTCCTGGCAAGTAACAAAAAATGCCTGCAAAATCGCTCCCGGTCTCCATAAGCATCTACATCGCTATAGTCAAAAGAATATTCTGGCTCTTTTCTGAAACTATCCTCAGCCTGTTTCTGTTCCGGCCTCTGCCCTGACATATCCGCGGGCTGTTCCGGCGGTATATTGAATGATCCTGCGTTCTGATTCCTGGCTCTCGAAACCGCCTCTTTATAGGCCCTCTGCAACGCCTTAAATTCCTCCGGATGCTCTTCCGGATGATACCGCTTCGCCTGTCGCGCATAGGCAGATTTAATCTTTGCAATATCCGTTGTCGGCGAAATATCAAGCCATTCCCATATATTCATAAACCACCTCCAAATGCCCTGATTCCCGCCGCCAATCAGTCTTCCTCCCGGTCATCCTCAAAGAAGGACTCATTAAATCCGTGAAAATCAAATTTATTCCGTTCCACAGCCTCCAGATATACGGTAAGCTGTACACAAGCTTCCCGTCTGGCACGCGCATTGTGTTCATATGACATAATCTTGCGGAATCTGGTAATCTGTTGCGCAATATACTCCCTTACCAGAGGACTGCACTCCCGATAAAGCCGCTGCGCTTTTTCCATCAGATAGCGGACATTTTCATCCTCCATGGAACTGAGTGTCATCTGCCGAAGTTCTTGAAGCCGCGCTTCCAGCTCCTGCTCACTCAACCCCATCTTTTTATTCATGATCACTTTATGAAGGGTCTGATCTTCGCTGACAATCTGTATATCCAGGATACCATTAATATCATACAGAAAGGTGACTTTTGCCCTGACTGTGCCCGCTGGCGCCATTGGAAGATCCGTCATTTCCAGCGTACCAAGAAGAAGATTGTCCTTGGCTATCATGTTATCTCCCTGATAAATCCGAAAAGTCATCTGCGTCTGATCATCCTCAGCCGTCACATATTCTCTCGTACGGCTGCATGGCAGCGTATCATTCCTTTCAATAATTGGCGAAAAACTGCCGTCATAAATTTCCGTTCCCAGAGAAAATGGGCAGATATCTGCCAATATCATATCTTTTACATCACCTTTACGCTCTTTGATCGCAGCCGCTATCCCAACGCCTGCCGCAATACTCTCATCAGGGCTGCTGTCCAGAACCACCGGTATATCGAGAAGCGTTTTTAAATATTGCTTCACCACCGGCATTTTGGATGACCCGCCAACCAGAATCAGCTTATCAATCTCCTCCGGCATCATCCCGCTGTCATTGATAACCTGCCTCATTGGCACAGACATCCGCATAAACAGATCCGTGCCAATGTGGATCAGATGTTGGTTTGTCATCTGCATCGTATATTCCTGCTCCTTGAGATACACCTTCCGTTCCGCTTCATCCTGTTCGGTAAGCTGCCATTTCAAAGCTTCCGCCTCTTTCAGGACAATTCCCTGTTCTTCTTTGGTCAGCTTATTCTTTTCCAGTTGGTTTTCCTTATAGAAATCCAACGCTATAATCTCATTAAAATCCTTACCGCCCAGATAATTATCCCCTGATACTGCCTGTATCTCCACCATATTATCGAAAGCGTCCACCAGTGATACATCAAGCGTACCGCCGCCAAAATCAAAAATAATGAAAGTCTCCCCATCTTCCCTGCCCATGTGATGCTTCAAGGCCACTGCGGAAGGCTCATTGATCAGCCGCTCTACTGTAAGTCCTGCCAGTTTACCGGCATTTTGGGTGGCACACCGCTTATCGTCGTTAAAATACGCCGGCACACTTATGACCGCTTCTGTCACCTTTTCACCCAAATAAGCTTCCGCATCTTCCCTCAATCTACGCAAAATAAAAGATGATAAGTCTTCTGCTGTATAATATTTTCCATTTCCAAAGTACTGATAACTGGTTCCCATATTCCGCTTGAACTCAGCAAAAGAAACAGAAGGCGCTGTAATCAGCCGTTCCTTCGCAACCTTGCCCACATAGATTTCCCCGTCTTCCCCAAAGCTGACCACCGAAGGCGTCAGGTATTCCCCAAATGTATTGGGAATCAGTTCTATCCTCCCATTTCGCCAGACACTTGCAAGACTGTTGGTTGTTCCCAGATCAATTCCTATCACTGCCATTTATTCCATACTCCCTTCCAAATCCTCACCTGCCTGAAAGCCATATGACTCCGCCTTCTCCTCCAGTTGTTCCATAATAGCATCTATCCCTTCTGCCATATCCCCATCAATATAGAGCTTTTCAAGTTTCCCGAAATTCTTGCCGGCTATCACCACTTCACACTTTTGTAGTATATCTCCTGACATATCTGTCATTTCCGCCCGGGAAAGGAATCCCTCGTCCGAAAATATAAACGAAATATTGCTCCCATCCTCCGCCTGATGTATAAATTCCCGGCCCTTTATCTCATAAAAATAGTGTGCCTCTGTGCGTTCTGCCTCCTGAGGAATATTGTTGTATTCATAACGATGAAACAGCGCGTAAGGCTCATCATCATTCCCCACATATTCCACGGCTGCCTGTAGCCGTCCATCGTTATCATACTGGCATACATTGTAATATTGCACCCTGTTGCTCTCATAAGTCAGCTGCCACATAAGATGCTCTCCATCATACTGTGCCATGTAAAAAGAGGGCAGTAAGACAAATGTATCCGTGTCATAATCCCAATCATATAGTATCTGTAAGATATGATTCATACTTCCCGTATCAGGATGATACGCATACAGATTAAATTGCTCTTCATCCGCCGTTTCCCGATTCAGATACCAGTTGCTGTCATTGTGGGCAACAGATAAACGGCTTTCATAATACAAAAGGCGATTGATAAGGTAATCCTCTTTCTGTGTCCACTGTATTTTCCACACATCATATGGTATTTCAACCGGAATCTCAAAAGCACACAAAAGCTTTCCTTGTCCATCCTCCAGAAATTCTCTGCGCGACCGACAATATGAAGCTAATCCCCCTTCATATTGCTCATCAATATACGAATAGCTGATTCCTGCACGCCCCAAATCCGTATAACGGAAATAATTATTTTCCGCCAGATTGTCATCCCAATATACTTCTTCATGTACCACATTGCCTGAGTCATCATATTCGTAAACATATCTGCGCGTCTGCGCTGTTTCACTCCCTATATGCTCCCGGTACACATTCCCTGCAACATCATATTCCCACCAGTTCAGGTTACACAGGCTGCCTGTTCTGTCATATTCCGCTTCCGCCACCAGCTTATCTTCGCTATAATAGGATTCTGTGTACTGATAAAATGACAGTGCATCATTTTTCGCATAAAAGTCTGCATCCCTTAGCACAATCTGTTCTTCTGGTCTGATCATAACGCCCGGAGCAACCGGCAATCCATGAAGTCCGGTATCCTCACGTAGATGCGCCGAAGCTGTAGGATCCGAACCGGTGAACTGGCGAATTCCGATAATCACCAGCACCAGAAATAATACTATTGTAAGCAGAAGCAAACAGGCTTTCCGGCGTTCCCTGTATCTATCCTCACGCCTCCATTCCACATCCATCCCCCCTTGCTGCAAATTCCTATAACTATTATAGCAGGAATATAGCATGAGATAAATAAAAGACAGTTCACAGTTTTTTCATGAAAAATAACAATCTTCTCCCCCTCTTTTCCTACAGACATTTGCCTCTGGTTCATGATATAATGTTTGTATAAGCAATGAGGCAACGTAAAATGGAGCTCACATTACGATAATAATAAATTTATGGAGATTTAATATGGCGCTGGAAAATAAATTAGGCATTACAGATTCAGCAGAACTTGCAAAAAAAGAAGAAGAAATAAGCAAAACGAAAGCAATTGAGTTATATGAAAGCAGTATTATTGAAAAATCTGAAATCGGGAAATTTTCCAGTCTTGCAAAGATTCATAAATTTTTATTTGATGAGATATATGATTTTGCCGGGAAGACGCGAACCGTAAACATGGCAAAAGGCAATTTTAGATTTGCATCTGTTATATACTTGGAAGCTGCCTTAAAGAATATTGACAATATGCCTCAGTCAACATACGATGAGATCATTGAGAAATATGTAGAGATGAATATCGCTCATCCATTTAGAGAGGGAAATGGAAGAAGTACTCGAATATGGCTTGATTTGATTCTAAAAAAAGAATTGAAGCTGGTCGTAGATTGGAGCAAAGTCGATAAAGAAGACTATTTCCTTGCAATGGAGAGGAGCCCCGTAAAAGATGTGGAGATTAAAATTTTGCTTAAAAATGCATTAACCGATCAGATAGACAATAGGGACATATATATGAAAGGAATTGACGCGAGTTATTATTATGAAGGGTATCATACCTATAAGTCGAAAGATTTGTAATCTGAAAAGCTGCATAAGTTTAAAGTTCTGATTAAAAGAGAGGATTACCCACATGAAAAAACATAGTATCTTACTCCTGATTGCCCTAACATCCGCTCTTCTATTATCTGGCTGCGGCGAGGAAAAGAAAGAGAAAAAAGACTCTGCGCCTGTCGTAAAACAAGTGACGGAAGAACCCCCGGAAACGGACAAGCCTGCAAAAGAGACAGCAGAACCAGACCCGGAACCGGAACCCGATACAGACCTGCCTCCCGAGGAAGGCATGGTCCGCAGCCGGATTACGAATGAATGGGTCAGGGCAGAGGTCAACAATACAAGACCTATTACCGTAATGGTTCCCAATACAAAGACGGCAACCCAGTACAGTCTCTCCAAAGCGGATGTGCTCTATGAGTGCAATGTGGAGGGCAGTATCACCCGTTTCATGGCTCTGTTCCAGGACTGGGGCAGCCTTGACAGGATCGGAAATATCAGAAGCTGCCGCGACTACTATGTGTACTGGTCTTTTGAATGGGATGCTTTCTATATTCATTGCGGCGGGCCATTCTATACAGATGATGTGCTTGGCCGCCCGGACACAGAACATATAGACGGATTGTCCAGCAGTCATTTCTGGCAGGCGCAGGACGCTGTCAGTTCCGGCGACAATACTTTTGTGAACGCCGAAGGCATCAGAGCCGATATGAACAGACTCAATTACAGTCCTTCCTATCGCAGCGGTTACGCTGATGCCCAGCATTATCGTTTTGCCCCGGACAATGAACCAAATACACTGACACAATACAGCAACAGTATTGTTGCCAATAAGATTGACCTGTCGCCTGCTTATCCGGTCACCAACTGTTACTTCACCTATAATTCCCAGACAGGTCTGTATGACAGGTTCCAGCACTTATCAGGCACTTCTGCCGGGCCACACATGGACATGGCTACCGGTAAACAGCTTGCTTTTAAAAATATTTTGATTCAGAATACATACTATGAAGTACGTGACCAGAAAGGTTATCTGGCCTTCCAGTGCCACGATACCACCAGAGACGGATGGTTTTTTACCAATGGCAGAGGCATCCATGTAACCTGGGAAAAGACCTCCGATTACGGAGCCACCAGATACTATGATGACAACGGCAGAGAAATCAATCTCAACACCGGAAAGACCATGATCTGTATCGTGGAAGAGGGGGATTCTTTCCTGGTAGACAACAACAAAATCTCATCCTGATTGCCAAACGGCAGATACTATCGTATGTATCTGCCGTTTTATCTCCCATATCCATATAAGATTACTGCACCATCTCTGACTGTTTCGGTATATTCATAATCAACCGGAATACGAAAACACCATCGTCATTCTTGAAATCGGCTTCTCCATCATAATGCTCAGCCGTCTTGATAATGCTGGAAACACCAATTCCGCCTGTAAACTCCGGCTTGGGCTGTCCCTTTCTGAAATCCAGTTCCAGCTTACAGGTATTGCTGCAATAGATCACCAGTTTATTTCCTTTTTTCTTGACCAGAAGATGAATAAAACATTCCCTCTCTTCCATCTGCTCGCGTGCCTCGATGCACCCATAGATTGCATTTTCATAGGCATTGGACAATATTGTTACCATATCCATATCCGACACACCAAACTCTTTATCCACTTCCGCGTCAATTGTGACATTAATTTTCTCCATTTTTGCCCATCTGGTATACGCTGAGAGGATATTGTTGACGGCTGTATTGGCACAGATGACAGGAATCACGCCTGCCTCCATTTTATGTTCATACTGTTTTAAATACTCTAAGAGAGCGTCTGTCTGTCCCCGGCGGACATATTCTGCAATGACCCGGTTATGGTGCCTGATGTCATGACGGATACGCCGTCCCGACTCCACAGATTCCTCCAGGAGTTCCAACTGCCTTCCCAGAAGTCTCTGATTCATCTTCATAAGCTGGTTTTCCTGCTGATACTCTGATTCCATTCCCATATGCAGGTAAAGACGGATTACCACTACCTGAAGAGCTCCCGTCAGGAAAAAATTGACCACAAGCTGTATGAGACGGTGCCCGTTATTTTCCACATAATGCTGTATCAGTATGATACCTATGCCCGAAAACAGACTGATAATCAGAATCATCACACTGAAGGCGTCCATCTCCGTTTCCAGATAGCTGTCAAACCCCTTCAGCATTTTTCTCATGCACTTCCTGATCCAGTAAATCATAACCAGGATAATAAGAATCCTCGCAGCAACGTCCGCCCATATATTTCCATCAAAGAAAACCCTTGCTATTTCAATTCCTCCTACAATAAACACAGCTGTAAGATAAAAAGTAAAAGCCAGATTATATACGGTCAGATAAAAACGTTTATTACTGATAAACAGCGACACCAGTATAAAGGCTCCAAAAACAGAAAACGTTATCATTCTGATACAGCTTTCCCAGTCCGCCAGATACCAGATACATGACAGCACAGAAGCAACCACGCAGAATAAGCCATAAATAACCGCCACTGTTTTCTTACTAAAACGGGGCTCGTCAAGCTGCAAGAAAATCAGTACCGTACCAATGATACAGAGTGTAAATCTTAAAAAGGCAATATATACAGAACCACCCAGCATATTCTTCTACCATTCTTTCCAACATTATATCGAGTTGCCGAAGCTACCTAATATTATATTAATTATAAAGAATATAACAAAAAAACAAATTTTATAATATTTTTGGTATACATTGCACTTTTTTGAGTATACTTTGTTAATTCCGCGGAATCCAGATCCCGTCCGTTCCATAAGGCTGTATCATTGTCATTTCTGCCAGCACACCCTCTTCCACAAAATCTATGATTACCTTTACGCTTCCGTCCGCCTGTGCCTCTCCTGCACGCACCATTACTTTCCCCGCGTCCTCCGATATATTCAAAAGACTCCTGGCCGCTGTCTGCGGCATAAACAGTCCCTGATAATATCTGCTGCCTCCACTGTCTCCTCTCTCTTCCAGGGCATTTTCATTTAAAGCTTCTCCTGCGCCGTTGGTCAGATAATCCATCGGCGTACCATTGATTCCCGCTTTATAGGCCATACTAAAACTCTCACAGTCAGACAGATCGTTCATAATGATAATGCCACTTTCTTCCACCAGATATCCCCCGTTCTCCTGCCGCCAGGTCAGATGTTCCTGCCACACTGTCACGTGAGGCTCCGATGTCCAGGCATAATACAGAATCACCGTATCCCGAGGACTGCTCTCCATAATACGATAGTCCTTCTGTGAATCCCAGGGCCAGGGACTGGACCATCCGAAACCATAATTTCCCTCTTCGCCGTACAGCAGCTCCTCGCTCATCATCTGCTCTCTTTTTTCTGCCGTACAAAGTGCTGCAATCTGGTCTCCATCCCTGTCACAGACAGCCTGCGCCCAGGCATCCGCCGCCTGCCGCACCTCATCTGATCCCGCCCATGTGGGCATAGGATCCGTTCCCAGTATCACCACTGCTACCCCAAGCACTGTCAAAGCTGCACACGCGACAGCCGGTTTAGGTTTCCGCCAGCGCATGACATTCTCGATTCGCTTCTTTACATCTTTCTCCCCAAAAGCCAGAGGAATTCCACCGGAAAACTTTCTGCCTGCTGACAGCTGTAATAACGATGTGGAATACTCCGCCCGGATGTCCCTGTCCATCTTTCGCATAACTGCCTCATCGCAGGACATTTCCATATCCTTGCCGGACAGATAAAAGGCCGCCCAGATAAGCGGATGAAACCAGTAAACCGCCAGCGTCACAAAAGAAAGAATCCTTATAATATGATCTCCCCGCCGAATATGCGTCCTCTCATGCAGAATAACATATTCCCACTCATTTTCCGTCAAAGAAGAAGGCAGATAGATCCTGGGCTGTATAATCCCTATCACAAAAGCCGTCGGTATATAATCTGACAGATATATATTGTCCCGCACTCTCACCGCACCCTTAAGCCTGCGGTTAAAATATAGCAGACTGCCGATCCCGTAAAGCAGTATCAGAATCACTCCCACAATCCAGATATGAAATGCCACCCACAAAACCGTACCCAGATTCCTTGACAGATGAATACCATCATATACGTCCTGTCCGACATCGGCAGCTACTGTGTCAATCCAGACCGCCTGATTGTTCGGAGCCGTTTCCCCTGCCTCCACTTCCGGAAAAACACTGTTTTCCAAGGTCAGTACCTGTCCTGTATCCTCCCTGTCAAGCATGCCCAGCAAAGAACAGGATGATACCAGCGTAAACGGACATAACAAACGATACAACACCAGAATCCACAACAAATAAAAATATCGTTTCGGCATCCTCTTAAGCAGAACCCGAAGCAGCAGTATGACCAGAATAATTCCTCCTGCTGTCATGCTCCGGTATAATACCTCCAGAAACATCCTCCTGCCTCCGCTTATCAAAACAATATCCCGAAACTCGTCATGCAGTCCCATCTCCCAAAATATCCTCATACCTCTGAGAATCATATCTGTCCATTCTTTCATGATTTCCTCCCTTGTCTATCCTTCCTTATGCCTGTCAATAATCTCCTGCAACTGCCTGATTTCCTCCTCAGACAACTTACTTCGGAAAGTAAATGCCGCCAGGAATTTCGGCAGAGAGCCGCCAAACGAATCCTCCACAAACTGCTTGCTCTGCATGGCATGGAATTCCTCTCTGCTCACAAGCGAAGTTACCATCCCCCTCTCATTCTGAAAAAGTTCCCTGTCACAGACCCTGTGAAGAATCGTATAGGTCGTGGATTTTTTCCAGTTTAATTCTTTCTCGCATAGCTTTGCCAATTCCCCTGACACTATCGGTTCATTCTCCCAGATCAGATTTGCAAAGCGCATCTCTATTTCTCCTAACCTGTATTCAGCCATATTTTATCCTTTCCACAAATAGGTCTACTGATTGTAGATTTTATTCTACAGCGAGTAGACCATTTTGTCAATACTTCTTAACAGAGCAAAATTGTGGTAGTAAAATTTCCATATAAATACTATAATACAAATGTCAAACAGCAGATAATTGGAGATTCAGAAGGAGATGTGACAATGGAGCAAAAGTATCAAATAGGTACTATAAGCGGAAAAATAATATGGGACGTAGAAAAAATCCAAAAGGATATATCCCAATATGTTATCAAGGAATACAATACTTTTCAATTGCTTGAGGAAAATCCATTCTATGGTAATGAACAATATGCAATGAGTACTGATATTTCAATTCCTCTTATTGTTGTCGAATTAAAGAAAGGGAAAGAAAAATTGATTGATGGCAATCATAGACTTTTTAAAGCAAATAAATCAGGTCACAAAACAATCGCAGCACATTATTTATCAGAAGAAGAACATAAGAAGTATATCGTGGAATATGATGAAAAACTGTATGAGAAAATTGTTGAGGAATTTTAAATAACAGAAGCTCCAAACGGCATAAGCGCAAGTTTAGCAATTTTAAAGCACTGTAATCCAAAAGGAATTCCTATGATTGTAATACATAATAACAGCCCATTTATCACCGCAGCAACCGCCAACGGAATCCCGCTCACAATAAGCCACAAAATATTAGCCAGTAATGACATCGTGCCTCCACCATAATATATCTCTTTTCCAAATGGGAAAAAAGCCAGTGCGGCAAATTTAAAACACTGCCTCCCAATGGGAATCCCGATAATCGTAATACACCATAAAATACCTGCCAGTGTCCAGGAAAGTCCCTGCCATATTCCGCCACACAAAAACCATATCAGATTACCTAAACAACTCACATCGTCCCTCCATTTTCAAAATAATCATGCAATCAACAAATCTGATAACAAAAAACCCCGACTGAATCGAGGTTTTAAGAAGAGGCGCAGACCGGATTTGAACCGGTGCATACTGGTGTTGCAGACCATTGCCTTACCGCTTGGCTACTGCGCCATGTTATATAATATAAATCTAAAATGACTCCAACGGGAATCGAACCCGTGTTACCGCCGTGAAAGGGCGATGTCTTAACCGCTTGACCATGGAGCCTTGTCATTTCTTTCCGGCGCTTCTATAATATACTATGCTGCACCTGTGTAGGTGATAACCTAACGGAGATTATCTTACCATACCCGGGTGCATTTGGCAAGGGAATTTTGTATTTTTGGCACTACTTTCTTCCTATTTTTTCAGGGCCTCTGCCTGTAACTGATCAAATTTTGCCATACACTCATCCACCGTAGCACCATTTAGCAAATCTCTCACAATCAGACAAGTATTTCCCCACTGCTCCACATTCATCCCCGCATTGGACCCAAGGACATAAACGTTCTCCTGAATCCTGTCATTTAACGGCTTCAGGGCAGGAATACACTCCACTTCAACATTTCGTGAGGGAGAAATCACTCTGTTTGTCTCCGCATAAATCTGAAGTGCTTCATCAGAAAGCATAACATTTAACACTGCCATAGCATCATCCCCGTGCTCTGCATTGATACCAACACCAAAACCCGTCATAGGCATAACCGGCATCTGTCCACGGTTACTGGGAAACCCAATGACCAACATTTCAAAATCCGTTTTGCCATAAGCTGTCTCTGTATTGGCCGCACCCCAATAAGCCATGACAATAGGTGTTTTCTGCGCCAGAAAATCTGCTCCTTCTCCTTCAATCGCCTCACTCACATAGGCTTTTTCGGCATCCAAATATCCTTTGTCTATCATCTCCTGCAAGAACTCAAATCCAGGACGCATATAGTCACTATATTTACGCTCTCCGCTGTTTAATGCCGCTATTTCAGCTTCCGTATTTCCGCCATTATATAAATCCGCATAAGCCTGTGCCAGGACAAAAGTTTCCAGCCACCATCTGTTCGCACCTACCGGTGTCTCAATGCCATTCTCTTTAAAAACCCTGCAACACTCTAAAAATTCTTCCGGTGTTTCCGGCAGTTTTAGATTATACTGATCAAACATATCTTTGTTGATAAACAGACCATAAGCCACAACTTCCTGTGGAATCGCAACAAGCTTACCATCTACAATATTTGCCGCTTTCACAACATCTCTTAAGTTGCTGGTACAATCCAGACCCGACAGGTCTTTCAGTTTTCCTTCTTTGGCTAACGCCTGAATCGTATCCGGATTCAACAGATAAATATCATCCATATCATTGCGCGCTCTGTCAAGTGTCACATCATCATATGTTTTATCCTGATAATCTTCTGCCGTATAGGTCACATATCCAACCTTGATTCCAAGTTTCTCTTCTGCCAGCATGATTGTCTTATCTGCTGCGCTTCTCGCAACATTTTCCACATCCGCTTCTGTTTTTTCCATGGGACTGAACAGATCCACGACTCTCTCTTCTTTATTTTCTATAATAATTATATCATCACCTGATCCGCCGTTCTTTCCACATGCAGCCATGGTTAAAGCCAAAATACCCACAACGCATAACATTCTAAATTTTCTAATATGATCTTTCCCGAATAAATTCATAATCTCCTCCGTTATCAATATAACCTTTCCAGTTTACTCCTTTCCTTTGGTATATTGTCTGATTACCTGCCTTAATAATTCTATATCTATCGGTTTTGCCAAATGTACATTCATTCCAGCATTAAGAGCTTCCTTTTCATCCTCTGCAAAAGCATTGGCTGTCATGGCAATAATCGGAATCTCACGTGCATCTTTTCGTTCCAATGCCCTGATCGCTCTTGTGGCATCATACCCGTTCATGACCGGCATTTGAACATCCATCAAAATAGCATCAAATTCACCTTCCTGCGCGTTCTCAAACCGCTCTACTGCCAGCTGTCCATTTTCGACAATCTCACATTCTGCCTTCTCAAGCGACAGGATTTCTTTCAAAATTTCCGCATTGATTTCATTATCTTCTGCGGCAAGGAAATTCATTCCCTCAAGTTTATTATCCTTCTCTTCAAATTCTTCAGTCTGCGGCATATCCGCCTGCATTTCCTGAATCTTCTGCTTAAATGCTGACGCAAAGAAAGGCAGAAAGAGAATCCCTGTATTCTCTATCTGTAAAACATCCTCTGTACCCGCTTCATCATGCTCTGCCAAAAACAGTATCGGAATCCTATCCGGCATTTCTTCTCTTATCCTCTTTACTGCCTGTATGCTGCCTGTATCCGGTAAATTTCCTCCTGACAAAGCCACATGATAACTTTCTTCTTTGCTATCACATTTATGCAGCAAAGCCAGAGCCTCTTCCATGCTATGCGCTTCATCAGCCTTTACTCCCACATCGCCCATCAGGTTTATAATATTTTCGCAGGTCTCTGTATCCCCTTCCAATACCAGTATACGTGAAATGCCCTTTTCCGCCCAGAAACACCGATCCGCCTGTCCCTCCGGTATACGAAATTCCAGATCAACCGTAAACAGACTTCCTTTATCCACTTCACTGGAGACATCTATCGTACCGCCCATAAGCTCTATGATATTCTTTGTAATAGCCATTCCCAGGCCGGTACCCTGCACCTTATTCGTGGTACTGTTTTCTGCTCTGGTAAAAGCATCAAAAATGGTCTCCAGATACTCCTTCGTCATACCATATCCGTTGTCCTGCACTTCAATCCTGATATGCTCATATTGACTGGAACGTTGCTTAAGTCCAATGATACGCAGCCAGATTTTTCCTCCTGTTGGCGTATATTTTACTGCATTGGAAAGCAGATTGATCAAAACCTGATTAATACGTGTCTCATCGCCCATCAGCGATTCATGTTTGATTCCCGTTACTTCAACAAAAAACTTCTGCTCTCTCGCCTCCGCCATGGGACGAATAATTGCATCTACAGAAGACACTAGATCATTCAATGTAAAGTTTTCCACATTTAAGACAACTTTACCACTCTCAATTTTGGATACATCCAGAATATCATTAATCAGACTAAGCAGATGTTGTCCAGATGCCATAATCTTCTTTGTATATTCCCGCACCTTATCCGGGTTCTCCGCATCCTTAGCCAGCAACGTAGTAAAGCCCAGAACCGCGTTCATAGGTGTACGGATATCATGAGACATATTGGAAAGAAACATGGTCTTTGAATTACTTGCGATCTGTGCGGCCTGCAACGCCTCTGCCAGCCTGCGGTTGCTGACTTCTCTTTCCGCTTCCCGTTCCCTCATGATTCTCCTCTGCTGTCTTTGATAAAAATAATATATAATACAGCATAAAGAAAACGCAATCAGCATAACCACAACAACAATCAGAATATTGTGATTGACAGACCGTCCTTCCTGCTGTATTGCCTCAATCGGCACATAACCGATCAGATAAAGAGTACCGTCATTCACTGACCACATATAGTTCAGAGAATCTTTATTTCTGATATCATGATAAAACATGATATTCTGATTTTCTTTAATGCACTCCTCCACTTTCTCACGAAGAATGTCTTCATCAATATCATTTGCCCGATAAAAATCTGTCAGATTCAAATGCCCTGCACTCCGTTCACCCATCCCCTTCGGCTTCAGAACAAAGCGCTGCGTCTCTGCATCCATAATATAGAGCATCGCTTTTTTATTATAGAATCCCTCCGGAAGTGACTTGTCAAAAGAATCATAAATATATTCTACATAAAGTGTTGCTATCTCCTGATTATCTCTGATAACCGGACATTTTATACAATAAGCCCAGGTTCCCATATAATTCAGATATGATTGAGATACTGGCAAGCCATCAACTGTTCCACCGGCAGAAAAGTCCAGTTCTTCTTCACTAAACACCTCTCCTGTACTGGATACACCTTCCGTTTCTCCCGACCGTATCAAGGCAATCCTCACCATAGTCTTACTTTTCTTATAATTACGAACATATTTCTCCGGATCCGGCATGGCGGCAATTCCCTGTGCCATTAATCTTTGATACTCTGCTTCTTTATTCAGTATTGCTTCAATCGTACATTCTATCAGATCCAGGCTCTCATTCAGATTCTGAGTCGCCGAAGCCGCCATCTCCCGAGAAATTTTGCGAGACACAGAAAAAACAATAGTGGCCAAAAATAAGAAGACCAAAAAAATAGAAACAAGCAATGAAATTCCTCTATCCATCTTACTTTCATTATGCTTCTTTCTCATTCAGATCTTCACTCCATCCCTATAACCAATTATCCGATACGCTGTCCGCCTTTGTATCTAATCAGCTTTGTACATATATTTAGTTCTTACTCTTATTATATTCTTGTTTCTTTATAAAGTCAGTATGTTAGACTGGCTGGAAAAATATTTATAATACTTTCAAGAATATAAAGCAAAGTTATTATATCTTTTTTGGGGTTTTTGTGTCAATATTATATACTTTGAAAGCAAAAAAAAAACCTGTAGATATTGCTACAGGTTTTCAATAACTTATGAACTTAGCTCCCCGAGTAGGGCTCGAACCTACAACCCCGCGGTTAACAGCCGCGTGCTCTAC